>Ga0209483_1000139_pt1 | contig 69706 bp, 65 predicted proteins | sample NGEPerA_FD_184508 | JGI IMG/M metagenome (GOLD analysis project Ga0209483, IMG submission 184508) | Arctic peat soil microbial communities from the Barrow Environmental Observatory site, Barrow, Alaska, USA - NGEE PermafrostL2-A... | ecosystem: Environmental > Terrestrial > Soil > Wetlands >... | reverse complement strand
GTTGTTGCCCCGCCACCGCCACCACCGCCTCCTGCGCCACCACCAGCTGCAGCCACCGCCGATAATGTTGCTGCAACGGTTGATCGCCCAACAGTCACCGGAACTTGGCCTGCGGGCAATGGCAACACATATCAACTGGAGCTTGACGGGGTTACCCACACGCTTGGCAAAGATACTGATTTGCTCACTGGAACTGATGGCAAATGGACGCTGACCCCAGCTAAGCCATTGGTCAATGGCACTTATGATGTGATCATGAAGGTGACAGGCGCTGATGGCCAAACAACAACATCCGTGGCCAAGGGCGCAGTCGTGATAAATGTGGCACCACCTGCACCAGCGCCACCACCAGAAAAGCCATATGATTGCGGTGCGGCATTAGCAACAACCGCTGCAGCTTACCCCGTTCGATTCGAATTTGATCATGATGATTTGGTTGGCGATTATCCCGCAAACGTCAGCCATTATGCGGATATTTTGAATGATCCGCGCTGCAAAGCCATCCACATGCAGGTGACAGGTCATGCCGATAATATCGGTTCTGATGCCTATAATTTGGCCTTGAGTGTACGCCGCGCCAGCACGGTTGCTGCCCTGCTTGGCAAAGATGGTGTTGACGGTTCACGAATCTCTACGCTGGGCGTTGGCAAAACCAAACCACTTGATCCGGCAAATACCAAAGATGCGCGCGCAAAAAACCGCCGCGCTGAATTCAACGCTCAATAAGCGAGGACGTGAAAATGAATGAGTTCTTCAATTGGAATGACACTTTGATTTTGTGGCAATACCAGTGGTTCTGGCTTTTATTCGCTTTCGTCATTGGCCTGGTCATCGGCTATCGATTTAACACTTGGAAAATTTCATAGGGGCACATCGCCATGTCGCATTATTTGATTGAATTGGCCGTCTGGCTCTTGGCCGCTTACGCAGTGGGTTGTCTGGTGGGCTGGTTCTTGCGTAATTTAGGCAAAGGCCCCGCACCTGCTGCAACGCTGGCAGGTGCTCCGCCTGTTGCCGCCAAGGTGGCACCCAAGGTCATGGCTGCACCAACGCCAGCGCCTGCGGTTCGCGCTGCCGCACCTGCTAGTGCATCCACTACCATGGAACGCCCCAAGGGCATTGCAGCCGCACGCGGAGGCAAGGCCGACAATTTGCAGCGCATTTCAGGTGTTGGCCCCAAGAATGAAAAGATCTTACATACACTGGGCTTTTTTCACTTTGACCAGATCGCTAACTGGACGCCAAAGGAGCAAGCTTGGGTGGACGATCACCTGAAGTTCCAAGGCCGCATCATCCGTGAAGAATGGGTGAACCAAGCCAGCCTGCTGGCCGCAGGTAAGGATGCTGAATTTGAAAAGGAATACGGCACCGGAGGCTTAGTGGGCAAGGATGGCAAAACCCATTCAGGCACCCACACGCGCCACACAGGCGAATAATAATTTTAAATCGCAAAAACCAAAGGGCGCAGATTTTCTGGGCCCTTTTATTTGTGTTAAAACTCGGATCAATTCGCCTGTGCGCCGTAAAATCCAGCAGGCTTAATGGTGCTTGCGGTGGCCACATCATCGGGTTGTCCGCGTTTTAAATCCGCACTCATCGGCCTCACGCTTGAAGGCGCTAAGCGTGAACGATAGATGTGCAGATTCTGCAAAACCTTTTGCACATATTGTCGTGTTTCGTTGAAAGGAATACATTCCACAAAATCGATAGGATCAACGCGACCGCCGCGCGGATCACCGAAATAACTCACCCACTCGTTTGAGCGACGAGGCCCCGCATTATAAGCAATCAGCGTGAGCACATAAGAACCATTGAACTTGTCCACCATATTGGCAAGGAATGCTGAACCGAGTTGAACGTTATAAGCGGGCTCTTTCAAACGCCCCACCGAATATGCAACGCCAACTTCCTTGGCCACAAGTCGCGCCGTTGAAGGCATCAATTGCATAAGGCCTTGCGCACCAACGCTTGAACCTGCATCCGGGTCAAATTCACTCTCTTGCCTCGATAGTGCAAACACCAGAGGTTTCTCAACGCCTTTGCCAACTTGCGTCCAATTTGGCAGACCCAGCACCGGATAAGACCAAGCATCTAGATCATGTCCGCGCTGGCTTGTCGCCTTAGCAAAACGCACCGCCCAAGCCGTGCCGCCAAGCTGCGCAATTTCACCGGCCAAGGCATTCAGATGTGCAAGATCATTGTAGCGCTCTGCCAATGGCATCAGGAAAATGTTGATTTTGTTTTTGCCACCAGCTTGCGCCATCAAACGCATGGCACGCAATAATTCATCATTTTCAATTTCGTTTTTTGCGGCAGTCGAAACGCCAATGGAAGCGATTTCCTCAGGCATTAAGCCACGTCCAATTTCCTCACGCGCCAACTGGCCATAATAAACCGATGTGTGCTTCGCCGAAGCGGCGTAGGCAGCGCGCGCCGCGGCCTTGTCGCCAAGCGCTGCTTGAGCACGGCCAATCCAATAGAAGGCGCGTGCTGAGTCAGTGCCGGTCACTGCGAGTGATTGCAATCTCCTAAAATGCGGCAGCGCGGTTGAAGCATCATTCAGATATCGCAAGGCCACCCAGCCTGCCAGAAACTCACATTCGGACATGCCATCGCCTGAAGTCAGTCCGTGATTTTTGGCAATGATATAAGCGGCTCTATAGTTGGCAGATTGCAGCGGGCCAACGGAGCGGCGCACAATGATGCGGCGTTCTTCGAACCAAGCATCGGCATTGCCCATGGCTTCGGGATTTGCCGGAACCGAAGCAAAAATGTTACGCACTTTGTCGTAGTTTTCGTTCCAGCGGTAATAGCGCGCCAAAACATAAAGCATAGCCATTTCACCACGCAGCGCGGGGGCGAGCTGGCCATAGGCATGAGGCGCATTTCCATCATAGCCAATTAAGCCACGCGCTGCCTTTGCAGCATTGCGGTAATCACCTGGAAGAAACCGTGCGGCATGCTCTTCAGCGCGTCCGCCGGCTTGTGCAAAGATTAACTGCCAAAGCCTTGCTTTGTGCATTTCAATTGTAAGATGCGTGGAAAATTCGCTGGCAGCTGAACTTTCGAGGGTTGCTGGCATATCCGGATCAAGCCAACCTTGTTTCAACCATTTGTTGGCTGAAGCATTATCACCAGCGGCGTAAGTAGCGCGCGCCATGGCCAGCGCACCATGCGCGGTTGTTGGGGGCCTATCCGCGAAATAGCTCAGGATGGTTTGCGTCGGCTCAGTGGTTTCATACAACGCCTGCTCAACACGGTGCCGCAATGTTTCGCGCAAAGGCCAACCCGGCGCTACAGTCAAAAAATTTGAGATACGCGCATAGCCAGCCTCAGCCGGCTTGTCCTTCAAATATAACATTTCAACCAATTTGATGGCAGCCGTGTCACCCGATTGCGCAGCCAGCGGAATGGCCGCATTGTAATTTCCGGCCAATGCAAAACGAACCGCATCAACTGCAGGGCTTGAAGCAGGTGCCAAAGCCTCAGCCTGTGCCGACATCGAGACAGGTGAGGCTGCCAATGCTGCCAGCCAACCCATGCTCGTTAGTAGTTTGCGGCGCGACACATCCTTAGACATTAATTCGAATCCAATCTTATCAACTGCCGTTGCTACCTAATTAAGTCGGTTCTGTGAAAGCCATTGTTGCTGTTCTGGCAGATGCGGACTATCTTGCCCGCTCAACCCATGGCCGATACTTATTCGCGCTATGGTTTATGATATCTTAATTTAGAGGTTCGCTGTGAAGTTTCAAGGTTCTATTCCCGCGTTAATTACCCCCATCAAGAACGGCTCATTCGACGAAACAGCCTTTCGCAAATTCGTCGGTTGGCAGTTGAAAGAGGGTACACACGGCCTTGTGCCAGTTGGCACAACTGGAGAAAGCCCAACGCTGACGCCTGAAGAACATAAGGCGGTGGTGCGCATCTGTGTGGAAGAAGCCAAGGGCAAAGGCTTTGTCATTGCGGGCGCTGGCTCTAACAACACGGCTGAGGCGATTGAATATACCCAGCATGCCAAGGATGCCGGCGCTGACGCTGCCCTTGTGGTGGTGCCTTACTACAACAAGCCAACCCAAGAAGGCATCTATGCCCACTATGCGGCGATCGCCAAGTCCGTTGATATTCCTATTTTTGTTTACAATGTGCCCGGCCGCACGGTGACCAGCATATCGGTCGAAACCATGGCGCGGCTGGCACATGATTTCAAAAACATTGTGGGCATTAAGGATGCAACGTCTGATCTCAGCAGGCCTTCGCGCCAACGTCTGTTGTCGGGCACTGGTTTCATCCAGCTTTCGGGGGAGGATGCCTCGTCCTTGGGCTTTAACGCTCATGGTGGCGTGGGGGCTATTTCAGTTACTGCTAATGCAGCACCCAAGCTTTGTGCGCAATTGCAGGAAGCAACGTTGCGCGGTGATTTTGCCGCTGCATTGAAATTACAAGACCGATTGATGCCACTGCATCATGCGATGTTCCTTGAACCAAGCCCAGGCCCAGTGAAGTATGCTGTCAGCTTGCTCGGCCTGTGTGAGCCGGATGTACGCCTCCCATTGCTGCAAGTTACAGAGCCCACAAAACTTGCCGTTAAAGCAGCCATGGTTCACGCCGGGCTTCTCAACTGACATGTCCAAAAAAGCCGGCGGAGCCAAGGCCGCGCGTAAGCAAGTTGGTATCAAGGTTGTAGCGGATAACCGCCGCGCCCGTTTTGATTATGAGCTGTTGCAAAAATTTGAGGCGGGCATAGAGCTCATGGGTAGCGAAGTGAAATCTTTGCGCGTCGGCCAGATCAATCTGGCTGAGGCCTACGCCGCCATGAAAGGCGAAGAGCTTTTTCTGCTCAATTCCAATGTGCCAGAATATCGTGAAGCTAACCGGTTCAATCATGAACCAAAACGTCCGCGCAAACTCTTGCTTCACGCCAAAGAAATTAAACGTTTGTCAGTTGGTATACTGCGTGAGGGCCTCACCATTGTGCCAATTAAAATGTTCTTCAATCCGCGCGGTCGTGTGAAAGTTGATATCGCCTTAGCCAAGGGCAAGACCAAGGGTGACAAACGAGAAACGACAAAAGAGCGCGATTGGAACCGTGAGAAGAGCAGGGTGCTGCGCGAAAATTCATGATCGTTATAGCGCTGGGCAGCAATTTGGATGGGCCCTGGGGCACACCTCGCCAAGCCCTGATGCGCGCCTTGGCGGAGTTGAACCAATTTCCTTTGAGGCTGAAAAAAAGCTCAAGCCTCATCATTACTAAACCTTATGGTGTGGTGAACCAGCCCGATTTCGTCAATGCCGTGGCATGGATTGAAACAGCTTTGTCGCCGGAAGCCTTAATGGCCAAATTGCACTCCATCGAACGCGCCGCTGGCCGCCGCCGCAGAAAACGCTGGGGCCCACGGTGCCTAGATCTTGATCTCTTGGATTATCATGGACTTAGACGCAGTGGTGCAAGAAACACATTAAAGCCGCTGCGCCTGCCACATCCCGGCATTGCAGAGCGGCAATTTGTATTGGCTCCGATGCTTGAAGTGGCTCCGTCTTGGCATCATCCCATCACACATCTAACGGCACACCACATGCTGAAGAAACTGCGTTAGCCTCTCGTTAAAAATCTTGTGCAATGCAGATGTGATGAAGTTGTTGGCGTTGAAATTTGAGTTATCCGCGTTTGTTTTGGCGTTTATTCTCGGCGGCTTTTCGCAAGCCGTGCAGGCCCAGCCCTTTTCCATTTCAGGTGCTATGAAAGTGGGGGGCGATGATCCAACTCCAACAATTGCCGCTGACGATGATGTGACACCACAAATCACGCGCCACGAAATCAGCTTCGATTCAACTTTGCCAGTGGGTTCAATTCTAGTGAAAACCAAACTGCGCAAACTCTACTTCATTGAGTTCGGTGGCATGGCCATTGAATATGCGGTTTCAGTGGGTCGTGGGGGCTTTTCTTGGGCGGGCAGCAATACCATTACACGAAAAGCTGAATGGCCCACATGGCGTGCCCCTCCGGAGATGATCGAGCGTGAGGCCGAACACGGCCATCTCATTCCCAGTTTTGTCAAAGGTGGCCCGGGCAATCCACTAGGCGCGCGCGCCCTCTACATTGGCACAACCGACTACCGCATCCACGGCACTGATCAACCTTGGAGCATTGGCCATGCCACTTCATCGGGCTGCATCCGCATGATGAATGATGATGTGATTGAACTTTATGGCTTAGCGCCAATTGGCACGCCCGTTGTAGTAGAGTGATATGTATTTATTTCACCCAATCCGTTCATCATAAACCTAAACTTAACCCATTCAGGCGAAATTGACTAAATGTTCCGACGATGATTGTCGCAGTCAACGTCAAGTATGTGAGTTTAGTTTGTGAGTGTGGAGTTTGCGTATGCGTAAAATTGCCCAAGGTGCCTTTGGTGGTGCTATATCGGTGAAACTTGTAGTGGCCAGTGTGGCCGCAATACTGTTAGCCGGCTGCTCCGATAGCGTAGACCGCTTCGCCAACAACTATTCAAACCCCTCAGATGTGGATCCGGTTTACACAGCCTCGCTGATGAAACCAAAGCATCGTGTTGTAGACGATTCCTATCAGGCCTCGGATATGGCTGATAATGGCGGTGACACGATTGTGCAAAGCCCGATTGCCAATGCACAGGTCGCCAAGCCAGTGGCCCCAGATTATACTGCATCATACGCTAAGACCTACAATCAAGCCCCTGTTGCTGCTGCCGCGCCAGCCTATGCAAAACCGAAATATGCCTATAATGCGCCAACAAGTGCGGCGCCGGTCTATAAATCACCAGTGATTGATGCGGGTGCGCAAGCTGCTGATAGTGAAAATGCACCTACCATAAAGCCATTCAAAAAGAAGAAGGGGCCTACGATCACTGTTGCTGATGGCATGAGCCTTTATGACATTGCTAAGGCCAACAAAATCACCGTCAAGCAATTGGCCGATGCCAATAACTTGCAGCCTCCCTACACTGTTGCTCCTGGAACGGAATTGACCGTGCCCGGAACAATGAACCCTGTTTTGCCGCGCGTGGCTATTGCCAAGCCAATTGCTCCGCTTGCTGAAGATACAGCCCAGGCCGATGCGCCAGTTGCAACCGCCAGTGAATATGTTGTTGCCAAGGGCGATACACTTTTCTCACTGGGCCGCAAATACAAGGTCTCGGCTTTCGCGATTGCCGATGCCAATGGCCTGCCTCATGACAAGAGCCTGCCAATTGGCCGCAAGTTGAAAATACCTGCTGCTGGAACAGAAAAAATTGCCAAAGCCACTGTTAAGGATGAAGGCAAGACTGATCTCGCAGCCCAGTCAGTCAAGCCATCCACCGATACAGCTAACACAGTTGAGGCAGACAAATCTGCTGGTCAAGAATCCATTGATACTACCCCACCAGCTGCCGTTGCTGATGTAACACAAGCCGAAGCACCATTCTCTCTGCGTTGGCCAGTGCGTGGTCGCGTGATTTCAGCTTATGGCTCCAAGCCCAACGGCATGAAAAATGAAGGCATCAACATCATGGCGCCGGAAGGCACGAACATTCAGGCCGCTGATGCGGGCGTTGTGGCCTATGCTGGCAATGAACTCAAAGGTTATGGCAATCTCGTGCTCATCCGCCACGCGGGTGGTTATGTAACAGCCTATGCACATGCCGCAAGCCTTCTGGTTAAGAAGGGCGACATCGTAAAACGCGGCGATGTGATTGGTAAAGTCGGTCAGACCGGTGCTGTGCAAAGTGCTCAGTTGCACTTTGAAGTGCGCAAAGGTGCAACCGCACTTGATCCAGCAACTTTCTTGAATGCAGCCACAGCGGCAAAATAATTAAAATGGAAGAGAACCCCCTGCAAGGGTGCCCGGGCGCAAGCTCGGGCTTCTTTGCTTTCATGCTCATCCGGTTGACACCCAATCACGGTGACCTCCCGTTAGTGGCGAGTCCGCGACCCGTCGCCCCAATCAATTGTAGATTTACTCCGGTGTTGAAGGCCAGAGCCCCTTAGGTTGCCCCACCGATCATAAATACACGAGCCTGTGGGATGAAACCGGACGCCGACGTTGCATCCGTTCGCTCTGTGGCGCGTATGCCCGTAGCCCCCGCCTTTGGGGTGGCCACTGCGTGATCCGTCACCCCAATTTATTGTTGCCTGAAAATCCCCTGCATAGACGGGTGCAGCCGTAGTCAAGAACGCAACAGCTAGAATTGTCGTGAGTGTTTTCATTGTCGCAAGTCCTTTCATGCGCGGATGCCGCCGTGCGCGGTAAGTGTGGGTGTCAACCGGATAAGCACGTTTGCTTTAATACTTGCGCAATAAGCCCACCAAGCGGCCCTGAACACGCACCCTGTCAGGCCCGAAGATTCGTGTTTCATAGGCCGGATTGGCTGCTTCCAAGGCAACAGAAACGCCTTTGCGACGCAACCGCTTGAGTGTGGCTTCTTCGTCATCAACCAGTGCCACAACAATATCACCGTTATTAGCCACATCACCTTTGCGGATCACCACCGTGTCACCCTCAAAGATCCCAGCCTCAATCATCGAGTCACCTTTCACTTCAAGAGCGAAATGTTCACCCCCGCCCAGCATTTCTGGCGGCACCATAATATTGGCCGTATGATCCTGAATAGCTGAAATAGGCACGCCCGCAGCAATGCGGCCCATCAAGGGAATGCTATGAGAACGCGAAGTTGAATCGTTCGCCGCCGCTGCAGGTCTGGCTTTACCCAGAGAGCCTTGAATGACATTAGGCGTGAAACCATTCTTCTTGGCCAAGCTCGGCGAATGAGATTCAGGAAGCTTAATCACCTCAAGGGCACGCGCGCGGTTCGGCATGCGCCTCAAAAAGCCACGCTCTTCCAACGCCACAATAAGGCGGTGCACACCTGATTTGGATTGCAAATCCAAAGCCATTTTCATTTCCTCAAAAGATGGCGGAACGCCTTCTTCTTTCAGCCGCTCATTGATGAAGAGCAGAAGTTCAAGCTGTTTACGGGTGAGCATGGCGGTAACTCCAGAATCAGAACAAATACAAAACGACCATACACGTTCTGGCTAAGTTCTGCAAGTGTTTCGGTTACACCCCATCAGAGAATAACAAAATTGGTACAAGTGAGCCAGTTTTGGCAGCAGGTGCGAAAGCATCCCTGACGATTAGACAAGTTGCAGTTTGCATGACACGCTGCATCGAACTGTCTTGCTTAAGCGCTGGTGTAGCGAGTCTTGCGCCATCTTCACCCAGGGTTAAATTTGCCCGCAGATAATCTTGGCGCAGGTCATTGGCAGAAACATCCGCACCAAGTCGCGCCATGATGGGTGTGGTGGAAACCACAAGCCCCTGCATCTTTTCCAACAACGGCTTCAGGAACAGTTGCGCGCAAACCAATGCGGCAACCGGATTGCCTGGCAGACCCAACACACGAAGCTTACCTTTAGTGCCAAACATAAAGGGCTTGCCGGGGCGCATGGCAATTTTCCAAAAGTCGATCTTTACGCCCGCACGGCGCAGCGCCTCTTGCACAAAATCATGGTCACCAACTGATGCGCCACCGGTGGTGATCAGCACATCAGATTTGCTGGCGCGGTTTATAGCTTTGGTGATTGCTGTTAGATCATCATTGATAATGCCAAGGTCAATCACTTCAGCGCCGCAAGCTTTGGCGAAAGCCGCCAGAGCAAATGAATTTGAGGAATTGATCTGATCGGCACGGCGCTTGGCACCAGGCAGGGCAAGTTCATCACCCGTAGTGAGGATCGCCACCCGTGGTTTCATCCGTACACGGATCATTGCGTGATCGCCAGACGCCAAAAGGCCAATATCCCTGGCCCCAAGTTTTGTGCCCGCTCTAACTAAAACAGTGCCCTTGGCGAAATCCAAACCAAGGGCTCGAATGTTGCGCCCCTGCGTGGTGATTTCATTCACCGTGATCTGTTTACCGACGGCCGTCACATTTTCTTGAATGACAATCGTGTCAGCGCCCTTGGGCAATGGCGCACCTGTGAGAATGCGCACCGCTTGGCCATGCTTCAATGCACCTTTGAAGCCATGTCCGGCGGCCGCCACACCAATCAATTTCAAGCTAGAGGGCAGCGTGGCAATATCATCATGCATCACGGCATAACCATCCATCGCGGAAGCCTGAAACGGAGGTTGGTTATGCTTTGCTTTTATGTCTGCTGCAGTGATGCGGCCCAATGCCTCGCTCAGCTTCACAGTCTCTGCACCCATCACCCGTGCTACTGCTAAGATGCGCTCAAGAGCTTCTGAGACGGCAAGCAAAGCCATATCACTTCGCCTTGAAGGTGCCAGACTTGCCGCCGGATTTCTGAACCAGCCGCAAATCTGAAATTACAATTCCCCGATCAACCGCCTTCACCATGTCATAGATGGTAAGGCACGCAACGGCGCATGCGGTGAGGGCCTCCATCTCAACGCCGGTCTTGCCTTCCACTTTTACCAAGGCCTCCACATCGATGTGCCGCGCGGCCAATTTAAAATCCACCGTCACTTTGCTGATGGCCAGTGGATGACACAGCGGTATGAGGTCGGACGTTTTCTTGGCAGCTTGAATGCCAGCGATGCGCGCGGTTGCCAACACGTCGCCTTTTTTAGCTGTGGCACTCTTCACTAATTTCAGTGTGCTGCCTTTCATAACCACTCGCGCTTTGGCCACCGCTATGCGGCTGGTCACTTCTTTACCCGCCACATCCACCATTTGGGCTTCACCTTTGGTATTGATATGAGAGAGCTTTCTCATTGATTAAGGATGGCCTTAGTTGCCGCAGTCACGTCATCCTGCCGCATCAGGCTTTCACCGATCAGAAATGTGGACGCGCCAACTTTGGCAAGCCGTGCAAGATCAGCGGGTGTGAACAAGCCACTCTCGGTTACAATCATGCGGTCTTTAGGGACTAAGGGGGATAACTGCTCGGTGGTTTCAAGCTTTGTTTCAAAACTGTGCAGATTTCGATTGTTGATACCAATCATCGGCGAACGGAGTTTTAGCGCACGGATGAGTTCAGCCTCATCATGTACCTCAATCAACACATCCATGCCGAGCGCCAGTGCAGCATTTTCCAATTCTGCGGCCAAGGCATCGTCAATCATTGCCATGATCAGCAGAATGCAATCGGCCCCCCAGGCACGGGCTTCAAACACTTGATAAGTGTCTAACATAAAATCCTTGCGCAAAGCGGGCAGGACGCATGCCGCACGCGCCTGTGCGAGATATTCCGGCGCACCTTGAAATGAAGGTCTATCCGTCAACACGGAAAGGCAAGTGGCACCGCCTAGGGCATAGGCTTTGGCCAAGACTGGTGGATTAAAGTCAGCGCGGATCAACCCCTTTGAAGGCGAAGCTTTTTTGATCTCAGCGATTAGTCCATACTGGCCCGCCGCTTGCTTGGCTTTCAGTGCTGTATAAAACCCGCGTGGTGGTGCCAGCGCTGCGATCAATTCGCGCAAAGCATTTACGGGAACATTGGCCTTGGCTGCGGACACTTCCTCGCGCTTATAAGTGGCAATTTTTTCGAGGATGGTTGTCATCAGCTGTTTGAAACCTCGATCAGCTTAGCCAAAGCTTTTTTTGCCGCACCAGATTTCAACGCATCTCGGGCATTTGCTGTGGCGCGTTTAAAATCAGTCTCTTTGTCAGCAACGATTAAAGCCGCTGCCGTTGTCATCAAAGCGGCATCAGCAAAAGCTGAAGGCTTGCCGTCCAACACATGGCGAAGCGCCTCTGCGTTATGCGCGGCATCGCCACCTTTCAGATCATCAGGATTTGAACGTGCCAAGCCAGCTGCCTCAGGTGTCAGCTCAAACGATCGGATAACCCCGTCCTTAAGTTCGCTAATCCATGTGGTTCCGGTGGGTACAATTTCGTCCATGCCGCCTTCGCCGTGACAAATCCAACAGGTCTCGCTGCCCAAATTCTTCAACACTTGCGCTAAAGGTTCAACCCAAGCTCTTGAATACACGCCAGTAACTTGCCGCTTAACGCCAGCAGGGTTTGACAATGGGCCAAGCAAATTGAAAATCGTACGCGTACCAAGCTCCACCCGCGTTGGCCCCACAAATTTCATCGAAGAATGATGCGCGGGTGCAAACATAAAGCCCAAGCCTGCCTGCGCGATACATTGCGAAATCATTTCTGGCGCAATGTCGATCTTCAAGCCAAGCGCCATCAACACATCCGCAGCACCAGACTTAGAAGATAAAGCCCGATTGCCATGCTTAGCCACTTTCAAACCAGCGCCCGCCGCAATAAAAGCCGCGCAAGTTGAAATGTTATAAGAGCCAGAGGCATCGCCACCCGTGCCCACGATATCAATGGCATCGGGAGGAGCCACAACGCCCAGCATTTTCTCGCGCATGATTTCAACTGCCCCGGTGATCTCATCCACAGTTTCACCGCGAACCCGCAACGCCATCAGCAAGCCTGCGATCTGTGACGGTGTGGCCTCGCCAGACATCATGACGTTGAAGGCTTCGCGTGCTTCCGCGCGGCTTAGCGCTTGGCCATTTGCTGCCTTGGCGATCAATGGTTTGAGTTCAGCCATGTTTCACCTTGGCCATCTCGAGGAAGTTATTCAAAATCTTGTGGCCGTGTTCGGAGGCGATGCTTTCAGGATGGAACTGCACACCATGCACATTCATGGTTTTGTGTTGTAGGCCCATAATGATGCCAGCGGTTTCTGCTGTTACTTCAAGTTCAGCTGGAAGCGACGCGCGCTCAACCACCAATGAGTGATAACGCGTCGCGGTGAAATCCTGCGGCACAGAATTAAACACGCCTCTATTGTCATGGCGCACAGCAGAAACTTTGCCATGCATCTGGGTGGGCGCACGCACAACTTTGCCACCAAATGCCTCACCAATGGCTTGCAAGCCAAGGCAAACGCCTAAGATCGGAATCTTTCCCGAGGCTTGCTTCACCAAATCAATAATAATACCAGCATCGGCAGGCACACCAGGCCCTGGCGAAATTACAATCGCTTCCGGCTTGGCCGAGATCACCTGACCCACCGAAATTTGGTCATTGCGGTGAACAACGGTCTCAGCGCCAAGATCACCAAGATAGTGGTACAGGTTCCAGGTGAAGCTATCATAATTGTCGATCAGGATAATCATTGTCCCCTCCCGGCGCGGCCCGCAAAACGCACCGCTTCTTCAGCGGCGCGGAACAAGGCCTTGGCCTTGTTGATACATTCCTGATGTTCACTTTCCGGCACACTGTCGGCCACCACGCCAGCGCCTGCTTGCACAAACATTTTACCATCTTTTACAATGGCGGTACGCAAAACGATGCACGTATCCATTTCGCCATTGGCGCCGAAATAGCCCACACAGCCACCATAAATGCCGCGTTTGTTAACCTCAAAGCTATCGATGATTTCCATGGCCCGCACTTTAGGCGCACCTGATACTGTGCCAGCCGGAAAACCCGCGACAAGTGCGTCAACAATGTCGTGCTTGTTATCAAGCTTGCCTTCAACGTTAGACACAATGTGCATCACTTGGCTGTAGAATTCGAGAATGAACTTGTCGGTCACTTTAATAGAACCAATCTCGGCCACGCGGCCCACATCATTGCGGCCCAAATCAAGCAGCATCAAATGTTCGGCGCGTTCCTTGGGGTCAGCCAACAGTTCTTCAGCCAAGGCTTTATCTTCTGTGGGTGTTGCGCCGCGCCGTCTTGTACCAGCAATCGGGCGGATCGAAACTTTACCATCGCGCACGCGCACCAAAATTTCAGGCGATGAACCAACCACTGAGAAGCTATCAAAATCGAGATAATATAAAAATGGCGATGGGTTCACCCGGCGCAATGCGCGGTAAAGAGCAAAGGGCGGCAGGGTGAATTCGCTTTCAAAGCGTTGTGACAACACCACCTGAAAAATATCGCCAGCCGCGATATGTTCTTTGGCGCGCAGAACCATGTCTTTATAGTGCTCAGGCGTCGTGTTGGAATGTTGATGTGTGATTTCCGGCGCTTCAAATTCGCGCAGCGCCATATCCAGCGGGCGATCGAGCGCATCGACAACTTCTGATATCCGCTCAGAGGCTCTGGTGTAAGCCACGCGCGGTGAAACGCCAGCCATTGGATAAACCGGGGCGGTCACCGCGACTTCATCTTTCACACTGTCAAAGATTGCCATCACTGTGGGGCGGATCATCATCGCGTCAGGCAAGCCCAAAACATCAGGCGGCGGTGAGGGCAGGCGCTCCATCAGACGCACCATGTCATAACCCAAATATCCGAACACGCCTGCAGCCATTGGCGGCGCATCATGCGGCAAATCAATACGACTTTCTTTGAGCAAGGACCGGAGCGAAGTAAGAGCATCTGCTGCCACAGGCACAAAGCCTTGGCGTTCATCAGCTAAAGCGGTGCGATTGATTGATGCCGCGCCACCTTCCACTTTCCAGATCAAGTCAGGGTTCATGCCGATGATGGAATAGCGCCCGCGCACTGCTCCTCCTTCAACCGACTCCAGCAGGAATGAATAGCGCGCACCCCGCGCCAACTTCAACATCGCTGAAACGGGCGTTTCAAGATCAGCAACCAGCCTGGTCAACAGAATTTGCGGCTGGCCTGCATCATAGGTTTTGGCAAAGCTTTCATAATCCGGCAAGAAGGCCATGGCTTACTCCACCGCTGGCGCTTCGCCATTGTTGACCAACTTCCACAAATCATTGTTGAGCTTTACCCCAGCAGACTTTTTCAGGTCATCAACTAAACCTGATTGCAGATCATTGACAAAGCCACCATGAATTTGATCTCTCACTTGGTTGAGATCAGTATTTTTGACATCCACTACGGGCATTGTATCTTTGACAACTTGCATGATGCGTGCAGACTTTCCGTCACCGCCAGCAGAAAAAGCAAAGCCCTGGTCAGGCACGCTAAAGGCAGCAGCCAGCTCACGACCATCAAAGTCTTCTGATTGCTGATTACGTTTGAGGGCGCTTATGGTTTTAACCGTGGCACTTGCGTCCTTGGCCGCTTCATCTAGGCTCTTTCCACCTTGAAGAGCCGTGACGATGGCTTTGGATTTGTCGATAGCGGCTTGGCGCACACGAGCAGCCACCAAATCAGCTGTGACTTTATCTTTCACCTGATCAAATGGTTTGAGTGCGGAAGGGATCACCGAGCGCACATCATACCAAATAAAACCGTCACCCACTTGAATGGCATCATTGTCCACGCCAACATCAGACGTGTACATGGCTTTCAGAGCTTCTGGACTGATCGTCGCTGAAATATCAGCACCCTCTTGGTTTTGACCAGAGGCTGAGATTGGTGGCACGACAATGAGGTTCAGACCTTGGGTCTTGGCAATGTCCTCCAATTTAAGGTTTTTGGCGCGGGCATCTTCAACCGTATTGTACACTTCTTGAAGTGCTGCCTTGGCTTTCTCAAGTTGAACCCGCTGGGTGAGTTCGGCTTTTGATTGTTCAAATGTTGGATTGACTGCTTGGGTCACTTTTACTGCTTTGAGCAAAGCTGTCGCCAAAGCGCCTTGCACTGGCTCGCTCACGTCACCTTCTTTAAGTGCAAAGGCCGCATCACCAATAGCCTTATCGAGGAAATCCTCACGCAGTTTTTCAGTTTGAAGGATGTCGCTTTCCTTCAAACCATTTTCCGCGGCGATTTTCGTAATATCTTCGCCAGCCACAATGCGGGCCTTGGCTTTGGCTGCGTCATCAACACTTTTAAAGCTCAGCTGTATGATCGTGCGCTTTTCGGGTGTGCCGAATTCGCCCTTGTGTTGCTCCCAAGCTTTTTGCAACTCATCGTCGGAAACCTTTTGGGCCGATGCAGTTGTAGCCGCATCAGCCACCATTACAACGCCGGTGCGATATTCGGGCGCCGTATAGGTTGCGGGATTTTTCTGATATTGCGCCTGCAAATCAGCATCGGTGGGTGCCACCGTATCTGCGGCTATGGCGGTCACATCAAAATATTTCACATCGCGGGTCTCGCCCTCATATTGATTGAGAGCATCGCTTAAGGTTTTTGGTAAGGCCAATTCATTGGAAGCAGAATTTACAATGGCCTGCTCGGTGTGAACGCGGCGCTGATTGGCGAAATATTGCTGTTCACTCGATCCAGCATTGGCCAAGGCAGAACGGAACGCCTGAATATCGAACTTGCCGCTCTTGTCTTGAAATTGCTTATTGCTGATGAGATCACTTTGCAAATCTTTGTCACTGACGCTGAGGCCCAACTTCTTGACGGACTGCGTAACAGCCGCTTGCGCGATCATGGCATCCAACACTTGCGCATTCACGCCCATTTTGCGTGCGTCATCCAGCGTTAGAGCTTGGCCAGTCTGCTGTGCCATATTGCGGATTTGGCGTTGCATCATGTTGGTGAATTCATCACCTTTAATTGTGACTGAGCCTACCTGAGCAAGGTCACTTGGGCAGAAGCCAACAATACAGGCAATTGATTCAAATGCTGAACCCGCCACCCCGGTAATGCCCCATAGGCCGAAGGCTACGACCAAAAGGCCGAGCATGATCTTCGCTATGAAAGTTTTAGCGAGATTGCGCATGGATTTCATCATCGGTAAGTTCCTATTCCTATGGGGCCAAATCGCCCGAGGGCCTGCTTATAGGTGCGCGTCTTTTCTCTCGCAAGTGCGGGATGACTTTGGTATGAGGTGCGCCAATCATTAACGAGGATACACATGAACACCATCCGTCCACTCGTCGCTGGCAACTGGAAAATGAACGGTCTTTCGGTAGGTTTAGAACAAGCCAAGCTATTGGCAAATGGTTTGGCGGGAAGTCAACATTTTAGGTGTGATGTTATGCTTTGCCCGCCTGCAACCCTTTTGGCCCAAGCTCATTGGCAATTAAAGGGCACCAAAGTGGCATTAGGCGGGCAAGACTGCCACGCTGCCGCTTCCGGCGCTCATACGGGTGATATTTCAGCCGATATGCTGAAAGACGCAGGTGCCATCGCTGTGATCGTCGGCCATTCTGAGCGCCGCACCAACCATAAAGAAAGTGATGCGCAGGTCTCTGCCAAGGCCACGGCGGCACATAATGCTGGGCTTGTTGCCATTATCTGCATTGGCGAAACGCTGGATGAGCGCAAGGGCGGCAAAACCTTGGGCGTGCTGACACAGCAAATTAAAGGGTCCGTGCCTGCTGGTTCAACCGCCAGCAATAGCGTTATTGCCTATGAGCCTGTCTGGGCCATTGGCACGGGGCTCACCCCCACCACAGCCGAAGTGGCCGAAGCCCACGCCCATATTCGCGCTGAACTTTCAAAGGTTATGGGCAGCGAAGGACCAGCAACCCGCATTCTCTACGGCGGCTCAGTTAAAGGTTCTAACGCAGTGGAATTGATGGGTGTTGCCAATGTCAACGGCGCATTGGTTGGGGGCGCCAGCTTGAAGGCAGAAGACTTTATGGGAATTATCAAGGCTTACGCCTAAGCGCGGTATTATGGCGCAAACGCCACAAGACAAGATCGCAGCCTAACCCCACATCCCAAGGGGAGGGCGGAGTGATGGCTAGCTTGATCGGAGTCGTCCGGCGCGAACGGGCCTACTTCATCGGAGGCTTTCCCCCGATAATAAGGGTTAGTTTTGGGGTTATGCCTCCATCTGCAATTTCAAAATCTTTGCCAAATATTTGCAAGAGAGCCAATTTGCTGGGCGCGTCTGGGCCGGAAATAGCGATACCGGTAAATGGCCCACCACCTAAACCCGTTATTATGTTAGGAGTTGTTCCGAATGCTAATTTGAAAACAACACCAAAATCTTCCGCCAACTGGCCAACTTCGGGGTCGGAGTTCATTTTCAAAATTTCAAAGTTGTTCCCACCTGCTTTAATAAGCTGGGCCATCCTTTGGATTTGTTCTTCGGTAAGGCGTCGCCAAGCCATTTGGAGTCGTAGATGCTGCAACTCCAATTTGGCTTGGGCGGCTTCATTTTCTAGTTTTGCCGCACGTTCATTTGCAGTAGCGGCAGTCGCGTTTGCTTCCGCAGCTTGCGCTTTTGCTGCTTCACCATCTGCAACACCTCTAGCTGCGGAATCATTTGCAGCCGAAACCTGTAAATCCATCGAAGATTTAAATTTCGCAAGTTTGAGTTCGGCCTCAGCAGATTCCCGTTTATGGGCGTTAATCGAGCCAACTGTGGCAATAACAACAAAGGTTGCCACTATCGCAACAGCGATTAAGGAAAGTATTAGCGAAGAATCCCATTCGTCCCCAGTCCTTCCCCAAAATAATGGCGGCGTGTTTTCGGTTGAAGTACCGTCCACAGTTGCGCTGGTGGTTTGTTCCATCCTTATCGTCTTTCTCTCGGTATTCGGTATTCTTGCCATAAGAGCATTTCACAAGAAATACCCCAACTCAATTCCCAAATCTAAGGAGGATGGAATGAGTTAGGAGCGCGAGATGCGCTGGCGGGCGGCTTGGGCCGCTTTATGTGCTGCGAGTATATTCTGCGGGGCAGTCGTGTTCCCGCACGAAGTAGTGGTCGCCCACACCATCTGGGCAACCCCATTTCCAACAGAACCTGACCTCATGGAGGTCGTCCATGAAGTCGGAAAAGGAAACGGCAGCGAAAAACCAGAGAGAAATTCCTCTTTCGATCAAAGCTTCAATCTGATCTTGGCTGAGTTCAATTGTGTGACTTGGACTTTCAATCTCCATAGTCTTTCCCTTTTTGAGGGCTCCGAACATTCCTTTAATGATTCTGTAATTTGGTACCTCCGGCAGAGCGTCACGAGATTCCCAGCCGATCTTAAGTTCTGCAAAAATAGCTGGCGTTCTACCAATATTGACGAAGCGCAGTATTCCGACAGTGGAGTATGGGCCGGGTATAAGGACAACGTCAACGCCGACATAATCACCTATCTCTGGCCTTGGCTCGTCAAGATCAGACAATTCGATTTCAAGAGCGCGAAGAATCGGCAATTCGAGCCTGACAGCAGCTTTGGCCGAAAGGGTGGCTGCATCGGCGCTAGTTTTGGCTGCATCGGCGACAACTCTAGCATCGTGCATGCCAGCGCGCATTATCCAGAGTTGCCAAACGAACAGACAGGCTTGGACAGCAGCTACGGCAGCCAAGGAAAGAGTGGCAAAAACCAACGCCATAGTCCACCAAGTCAAATCTCTTTCATTGTTAGCGGAATTGCTGGCCTCTTGGCGGGCTTGCTGGATGTCGGCTTCAGTGCGCTCGGTGGGTACTATCTTTACAAAGAGAGGTACTTCCTCGGAGCCGGATTGGTCTTGCTTGGCATTGGCTTTTTGTTCGGTGGGTTTTGGCTGTTCTGGCTGACTTACAGTTGGGGGTTGTTGTGACCAAGACTCAGTTTTGAAGCTCAAAAACAGAGTAATCAACAAGACAAACTTTGCAGTCTTCATCATTATTAGGCTCCCCAGCCCTAAATATCCTCCAGTCTTATCCCTTCAACCTCTAGTGCTACAAGGGCTGCTAGAAAGAATGTTGCTGCAAACGTGCCACGGCTTAGTTTGTTTGCAATAGAAGCCTCAGTCTCAGTGAGGCCATGCTTTTTGAGACGGGCAATCTGCTTTTTCAAAGATATGACGCGGCCTGCAATGCTGGCGCGTTTCTCTTTCAAGGCTGGAATGGCAAAGGTATTCATGCCGCATATTTAGGCGTGAAAGGGATTCACTTCTTGTGGCGTTTGCGCCATAATACCGCATAAGCGCCTATCAGCAACGTTGAGTTCTCAATCATCTTTATGATCGGTGGTTGATACCCACTTTTTGTCCTTCTGCGCGATGCGTTCAAAGGCCAGAAAGTCCCAATAGCCGCAGTTATCATCGCCAGGAAAATCACGGCAGGTGAATGGCCGCACTTCGTAAATTGTGCACTGGCGCTTTTTAGTGTCGAAGAATGTGCAAATCTTGCCGAAGTGTTCGTCGTCTTGGCGCTGCATCACACGGCCATGATCCTTATCCTTGCGGAAGAATTTTTTCTCTGCCTCTTGCAGCGTCAAGCCAAAATGTTTGGCAATCTGCTTGGCATAGCGGTCTTTAACTTCAATGATCGGATAGGAACAGCAATAGCCAGGACAGTTCAGACAGTCATATTTTTTCTTGGGCATGGATCAAACTCTTGTGTGCCAGTTGCATAACGGGCTTGCATTCAAGTCGCAATTGGAACATAACAAGAACTTGTGGATGAAACAAAATTCGCACAGCGGCAGTTATGATTTGCAGCTAGAGACAATTTTGATCCGGAATGACGAGATAAGGAGAACCATCATGGCAGGCTCAGTAAATAAAGTAATTTTGGTTGGCAATTTGGGCGCAGACCCGGTGGTGCGCCACACGCAAGATGGCAAACCGATTGTGAACCTTTCGATCGCCACATCCGAAAGCTGGAAAGATCGTGCAACGGGTGAGCGCAAAGAAAAAACCGAATGGCACCGTGTTGTCGTTTTCAATGAAGGCATCGCCAAGGTGGCTGAGCAATATCTAAAAAAGGGTTCCAGCGTTTATATTGAAGGCCAATTGCAAACCCGCAAATATACCGACAAAGACGGTGTTGAAAAATACTCCACCGAAGTGGTGTTACAGAATTTCAATTCCACCCTCACCATGCTGGGCGGCAAACCCGGTGGCGATGGGGCAGGTGCGGGTGGTTATGGCGGCGGCGAAGAGTTTGGCGCGTCAAGCCCGATGGCAAGCCCACGTTCGGGCGGCGCAGCTAAGCAGAGTTTTGCGCGAGATCTGGATGATGAAGTTCCATTCTGATGATTGACCATATTGGTTTTGCAGTAAGCAACTATGCCAAGGCCAAGGCCTTTTATGTGGCAGCGTTACAACCTTTGGGTATTTCACTGATGATGGAAATACCCGTCGAAGTGACGGGAGATTTTGCTGTTTCCGGTTTTGGCAAAGATGGCAAGCCATTCTTTTGGATCAGCGAAAGTCAAAAGCCTGTCGGCAATTTGCATATTGCATTGTTGGGAAGCAGAGCGGCAGTAGATGCGTTCTACAAGGCGGCGCTCGCAGCTGGCGGCAAAGACAACGGCCCACCGGGCATCCGCGCGCATTATCACGCCAACTATTATGGTGCGTTTGTTTTTGATCCTGATGGCAACAATATCGAGGCCGTTTGCCACGCGCCAGCGTGATGCAGCTCTCGGATCTGCGCAACATCGGCAAGGCCATGCTGAAGGATTTTGATTTACTAGGCATCACCAGCGTGGCGCAACTTGCGGGTCAAGATGCGGATGAACTCTTTACGCGCATTAGTATTCTGACGGGAGCAAGGCATGATCCTTGCGTGCATGACACTTACGCTGCAGCGATCCATCAGGCCGAGACGGGCGACGCTCTCAACTGGTGGGCTTTTACATCCTTACGAAAAGAGCGCCAACGGCTGGGCAGCTTTCCGAAACTTTGATCTCATCTACCAACAAGAGATGACAGGGAACTTTCACTTAGGCATAATTAAAAGCCACCAACTGGAGATAAGAGCAATGAAGCGGATCGCATTTGCCCTAATTTTATGTCTAGGCTTTATGGCTCCAAATGTTGCCAGAGCAGCCGATAACTATCTCGATGATCGGTCCACGCCAGAAAGCCTAATCCGTTCGCTCTATAATGCCATCAACATGCACCAATATGGACGGGCCTACGAATATTTCGCAGATCCCCCGGCCAAGGATTATGAAACTTACGCCAAGGGTTATGCAACAACTGCCCATGTTGATGTGCTGCTGGGCCAAGCCGGTGGTGATGGTGCGGCAGGTTCGATTTTTTTCAATATGCCCATCGCCATTCGCGCCACCGCAGCAGACGGCAAAATCAGTTATTTTGCAGGCTGTTATACAGTTAGAGCGATTAATGCTGATCAAGACCCGCCTTATACCCCACTACAAATTCAGGCGCATAGTCTCAAGCCTATCAAAGCCGATGACTATGCCACTTATGGCTTGCCTAAATGCTCTGACGTGTCACCCCCCGATGCGAGCGTTGCTTTAAATAAGGATCAACTGACCGACAAAGCAAAGGCGCAATTTGTGTCAGAAAATTCTGCTGAATGCGATAAAACCACTGAAACATTGGGCGGATTGAATGAGCCAGAGGTATATCCGATTAGCTATCACCTCAAAAGTGACGAAGCCAATGCCGCAGCAACTGAGGTGACATTATTCAAATTTGTCTGCTCGATGGCGGCCTATAACGAAACTGATCTTTTCTATCTCGCCGACAGTGACGGCACATTAAACCGCTTGTCTTTTGCTGAACCGCAAATGGACATCTCATATGTTGGAGGCGATGACAGCAAACTTAAATCCATGAAGGTGAAGGCAATGAAGGCATCTGATGTTTTGATCAATGCGGACTTTGACCCCAAAACCAACTCAATTTCAAATTTTGCCAAATGGCGTGGCATTGGCGATGCCTCCAGCTCTGGCTCTTGGGTGTTAAATGAGGGTGAATTTGTCTTGCAAAACTATGATGTTGACCCCACCTATGATGAGAAGCAAAATTCGATTACTGTTATGAAAAATGGTCAAATTGTTTTGAAACCCTGAGGTAAACTTATGCGTAAAATAGTGTTGGGCAATTTTGCTATACTGGCTTTCCTATCCACTTTTTCCACCGCCAATGCCGACGGGTTAATGACTGGTGCTGAAGTGCAGCAATTGGCTCCAGGCCATTATCATGTTGTAGCTCCCGGGGTGACCATTGAAGTTGACCTTGGGTTGAAAGGCAAAATTTCTGTTGTCACCAGCAAGGGCGAGCACGATAAAGGCCGCTGGCATCTGGCGGGAGACCGCTTTTGTGTTAAGTTCACCAAATTGCTCGATCACACGGAACATTGCGAACTTCTCAACCGCGCCGGAGACGAGATTAAGGGCAATGTTTTGTCGGCTTTTCGACGGTAAAAGTGCCTGTGTTTTAGGGCCTATTTCGATTGCCGCGCCCACTTAAAAAGCCTAAATATGACTGTGCCCTAAAAGCTTGCGATTCTGCATTTTCGCCTAAACAATTTAGTGGCTCCAACAGGTTTTGATTTTGGGTATCCGTGGCCAATAATAACGACGACACCAAGGGGCTGCCGCCCGCCAATCCGCATGAAATTTCTCCGATCACCATCGAAGAGGAAATGCGTAAAAGCTATCTCGATTATGCGATGAGTGTAATCGTTAGTCGTGCATTGCCAGATGTGCGCGACGGCCTAAAGCCGGTTCACCGCCGCATTCTTTATGCCATGCATGAAGCTGGCCGCACACCCGATAAGAAATACACTAAATCTGCCACAACGGTGGGTGACGTGATGGGCCGTTATCACCCACACGGAGACAGCGCTATATATGACGCTCTGGTGCGCATGGCGCAGGATTTCTCTTTGCGCCTCCCACTGATTGATGGGCAGGGCAATTTTGGATCAATGGACGGCGATCCGCCCGCCGCCATGCGTTATACCGAAAGCCGGCTCGACAAAGCGGCGATGCCGCTGCTTGATGATATTGACGCAGACACCGTTGATTTTCAGCCCAACTATGACGGTGAACGCCAAGAACCTACAATTTTGCCCGCCAAATATCCCAATTTGTTGGTCAATGGCGCAGGCGGCATTGCGGTGGGCATGGCCACCAACATGGCGCCGCATAATTTGGGCGAAGTGATTGACGCCGCCTTGGCGCTGATGGACAATCCCGCCATCACCTTGGAAGAGCTTCTGCCAATTATTCCGGGCCCTGATTTTCCAACGGGCGGCATCATCATTGGTCGCGCTGGCATTAGATCAGCCTTCAGCACAGGACGCGGCTCCATCGTGCTGCGCTCCAAAGTTGAGGCGCAGGAAATTCGCAAAGATCGCAATGCTTTAATTGTCACCGAAGTTCCTTTCCAGGTGAACAAATCGGTAATGGTGGAAAAGATTGCAGACTTGATCCGCGATAAAACCATCGAAGGCATTTCAGACATCCGTGATGAATCAAGCCGCGAAGGTGTGCGTGTGGTCATTGAATTGAAGCGCGATGCCGAACCTGAAGTGGTGCTCAACCAACTGTGGCGTTTCTCGTCTCTTCAAAGTTCGTTCAGTGTCAATAACATTGCGCTGATGCGTGGCCGACCAGAACAGCTCACTCTGATTGATCTGCTCAAAGCTTTCGTCACCTTCCGCGAAGAAGTTATCACACGCCGCACCAAATTCCGTCTGCGCAAAGCGCGCGATCGTGCCCATGTTTTGGTTGGCCTTGCCATCGCCGTGGCCAATATCGATGAAGTGATCAAATTGATCCGTGGCTCAAAAGATTCAGGTGAAGCCCGCGCCGCTTTGATGGCCCGCGCCTGGCCCGCCAAGCTATTAGAACCCTTGATCGCGCTGATTGCTGATCCTCGCCATGTGTTGAAGCCTGATGGCACCTATATTCTGTCTGACGAACAAGCCCGCGCCATTTTAGAATTGCGTTTGGCGCGCCTCACGCAGTTAGGCCTTGATGAAATCACCGAAGAGTTGAACAAGCTGGCGGTTGAAATCAAAGACCTATTAGAAATCTTGTCCAGCCGTGCCCGTGTTCAAGCCATCATCAGAGCAGAACTTGCGCAAGTTAAAAATGATTTTGCCACGCCACGTCGCACTGCCATTGAAAACAATGAGGGTGAGGTTGATGATGAAGACCTGATCCAACGTGAAGATATGGTGGTGACTGTTTCGCACGCCGGTTACGCCAAGCGGGTGCCCCTGTCAGCTTACCGTGCCCAGCGTCGAGGTGGCAAAGGTAAAACAGGTGCACAGGTGCGCGATGAAGATTTCGTCACCAAGCTTTTTGTTGCCAATACCCACACGCCCATTCTGTTTTTCTCTTCAATCGGCATGGTTTACAAACTCAAAGTCTGGCGCCTCCCTATGGGCAACCCGCAGGCCCGTGGCAAAGCGCTGATCAACATGCTGCCCCTTGATCAGAAAGAACGCATCACCACCATCATGCCCATGCCGGAAGATGAAGCCAGCTGGGCCAAGCTGCAAATGATTTTCGCCACTAAATCCGGCGATATCAGGCGCAATGAAATGGCGGATTTTGAAAGCATCAACCGCAATGGCAAAATTGCCATGAAATTGGAAGAGGGCGATGCACTGATTGGTGTGGAGGCCTGTTCTGATGCCGATGACATATTGCTCACCACCGCCCAAGGCCAGTGCATCCGCTTTGCTGCAACTGACGTGCGCGTGTTTCAGTCTCGCGGCTCAACCGGTGTGCGCGGCATCAGGCTGGCAGATGAAGACAAAGTAATCGGCATGTCTGTGCTCAAACATGTTGAGGCCACATCGGATGAACGCAGCGCCTATATCAAGCGCAGCCGCGCGGCATTGGGCGAACAAGCCGAAAATGGTGGCGATGAAGAAGCTGCTTCCGAAGGTTTTGCGCTTTCAAACGAGCGTTATGAAGAAATGGCCAAACTGGAACAGGTGATCCTGACAGTTTCGGCCAATGGTTATGGCAAGCGCACATCGACCTATGAATACCGCATTACCAACCGTGGCGGAAAAGGCATTACGGCCATGGCAGTTAATGATCGCAATGGGCCGTTGGTGGCCTCATTCCCGGTGGTGGCACAAGACGATATTATGCTGGTGACGGATGCAGGCCAAGTGATCCGCTGCCCAGTGAAGGATATCCGCCTTGCGGGTCGTTCAACGCAAGGTGTGATCGTGCTGGATGCAGCAGATGACGAACATGTGGTATCAGTAGAGTGCATCAGCGATGATACGACTGAAGATGCCGTCGTTGAGGTTATTGAATAAACTTAATTGCAGGATTTTCGTAAAGCCTGCCAGTCAGCCTCATCTAACACCTGCCTGGGCTTTTCCCCGTCGGGCAGAGGGGCTATTCTGGCCATGCGTGTTTCTGTGCCAGGGTGGGTTGAGAACATCGAACCAAATTGAGCCAGTGCACTATTGTTGGATTGGCCACCGCCTTCACGCTTCAACATCCGGCTGAAGAAATCTCTCAAGCCAATGGGATCAACACCTGCCGCAACCATTGTTTGTCGCGAATAATCATCAGCAGCTTCCTCGGCTGCCCGACTTTGGCGGAATTGTTCCATCATGGCAATCGTTCCACTACTGTGTGAGCTGCCAAAAGGATCAGAGATCAAGTTCAAGGTAAAGCGTCTGATCATCTGGGTTTCAGGATCAGCATGGACCACGTGACCAATCTCATGGGCTAACACGCCAGCCAATTCTTCTGGTCTTTCGGCTTGTTCAATCAATTTGTGGGATACGATGATGAGCCCGCCCGGAAGCGCGAACGCATTCACGAAACTCAGATCATAAATATGCACACTGACATTGGGCATTTCGGCATCGCCCGTAGCCAGAACACCCACCAATTTGGTCATTGCAAGATCGGCCGAAGTGTTCTGGCAAATGTGGCCAAGTGATGCAAAATCCATTTCTTCAGACGCGCCCGCTTGAACGCGCCATTTTAATGGGGCAATGGTGGCTAGCGCATGAGGCAACACAGATTCAAACGACCAGGTAATAGCGACAATCAAAGCAAATACTGCAATTAGGAAATTGAACTTAGTTCCAGTGCCGTAACCACGATTTTGCACAAGCTTGAAATCGGGCCGCAGTGCCAAAATGGCTTCAACTTGTGCCCTGTCTCCAATCAAAATCCTCACTTTATGTGCCAACGAAGAGCGCAGCGATAACGCTTTGTCGGGGCGGTAAGGTGTTGCCAAACTGAGCTGCGACAAGGCAAAATTCACCTTATCCCCAAGGGCCAAATTTAGTTCAAGTTCCTCGCTGTGCAGTATGGCCTTTGCGTTTTGGTATCGTGGGCTTAACCCATCGCAATACTGGCAAGAGCTACCATTCAAACCGGTTTCCTGAGCTGACATCGAGCAATTCTGCCACGACAATAATAAAGCAGCAATGAATGTTGCAGGAAAATCACACCATCAAAAAAACGCATATTAACGCTTTATGGGCCTGATTGAACCCCTCCGCTGCCCCAATTTAGTTTTAGCAGGCCAGCAGAGCTATTTAATAATTTTAAGCCTTTTGGGCCTATTCGGCGTGAAGGTGGATGTGTTCTGTTGATGCTAATGGATGTAAAAATCTGGCAAATGCGCACCCGGCAATTCTGTCTGGTGGTTTTGGCGTTGTGTTTGGTGGCAACACCAGCCGCCCGCGCTGACAATGGCTTTTTTTCACCATTCTTTAATTTCTTTGGCCGCGGCCCAGAAATTCATCTTCCACATCCCGACATCCATTTGCCAAAACTTGAATTGCCAATGTTTTGGACCAGTGATCTAAAGCAGGGCAGAGACGCTTTCACCAAAGGTGACTATGACAGGGCCAGGGTGGCATTTTTGCGCGCGTCTGATGAAGGCAATCCAGTGGCGGATTGGTATTTGGGCCACATGTACCGCATGGGGCGCGGCGTGCCAATGGACGCGGCCATTGCCTATTCATATTTCAGCCGCGTGGCCGATGCCTATGATGGTGATGAAGATCAGCAAGATCCATACCGCTTGCGCATCACCGTTGATGCCAAAATCCGCGTGGCAGATTATTTGCGACTTGGCATTCCAGCGGCGCATTTGGAGGCCAACCCACAAGCCGCGGCACGCACTTATTTGCAAATGGCCACCAACTATGGCCACCCTCGTGCCCTTTATGAACTGGGCGAGATGAGCATCAACGGAGAAGGCATGAGGAAAAACCCACAACAGGGTTTGAAATGGCTTTACGCCGCCACGCGCAAAAACTCCGCTGAGGCTTCAGCGTTGTTGGGTGATCTTTGTGCTAGTGGCACGTTTGTGCCTCAAGATGATGCCAAGGCCTTGTCTTGGTATCTGATTGCGGCAGAGCGAACCACAGCTGACGAAAACCCCCAGATTTTTTCGAGGTTGAATGAATTGAGGTTTGCTGCCACCGAAGAAACGCGTTTGGAGGCCGAGGCCAAAGCGCGCGTTTGGGACGACCAAAATCCCATGGTTACTTCTCATTAAAGTGGTCTTGAACCGAGTGTCTAACAATGCGAAGTGTGACTGATGAGCATCATTGAACCCAAGATTGCCACCAAAACGACCTTCACACAACGTCTTAGACGTTATTTCTTCACCGGCATTGTGATCATTGCCCCGGCGGCCATTACCATCTGGGCCACATTGTGGTTCATCGAAACCATTGACGGCATCGTAAAACCTCTACTCGGCCCCTACATAAATCCAGATAACTATTTGCCCTTTCATTTGCCGGGTTTCGGCCTGGTGGTGGCGCTGTTCAGTATAACGCTGATCGGATTTCTTGCTGCCAATTTTGTGGGCCGCACGCTGCTTTCACTGTGGGACAAATTGCTGAACCATACCCCGGTGGTGCGCTCACTTTACAGCTCATCTAAGCAAATTTTTGAAACTCTGTTCTCGGAGAAAGGGGCATCATTCCGCCAAGTGTGCCTGGTGGAATGGCCGCGCAAGGGAGCGTGGTCAATCTGCTTTGTGTCGAGGGAAATCGATAGTGGTGAAATCGGCCTAAAGCCCGGCACCAAAATGTATTCGATTTACACTTCAACCACACCAAACCCCACTTCCGGCTATGTGTTCTTTGTAAAAGCCACAGAGGTCAAAATTTTGGATATGAAAGTGGAAGATGGTTTGAAGCTGGTGATCTCCATGGGCCTCGTATTCCCTGATAAGCCTTTGCCTGATGCCCAAGAAATGAAAGTGGCCCGCAAGATTAGCCGGAAGACAAAAGCCTAACCGCACTTTCGCGTTCAAAGAGATAAAGCAATTGTCGAAGCGCTAGTCCACGAGCGGAGGTGAGGCCAGCATCAGTTGCCATAATCAATTCGGCATCATCATGTGCCACAACCAGTAAATCAGCATGCTGAGTGAGATCGGCAAGTCTGAACAGCGGCAGGCCGGATTGTGCCGTACCAAGCATTTCGCCGGCGCCGCGTAATTTCAAATCAACCTCAGCAATCAAGAACCCGTCTTCAGTTTCGCGCATAGTGGAAAGGCGCTCTCTGGCAACTTCTCCCAATGGTTCCTGATATAGCAGAATGCAGGATGACTTGGCTGCACCCCGTCCAACACGCCCACGCAATTGATGTAGCTGGGCCAAGCCATAACGCTCGGCATTTTCAATCACCATGATGGAAGCCTCTGGCACATCCACCCCCACTTCGATCACGGTGGTGGCTACCAGCAAAGCCAACGCGCCAGACTTGAACGCAGCCATAACCGCATCTTTCTCCGCGCCCTTCATGCGTCCATGCACCAAACCCACTTTGCCGGGATAGATTTTTGTCAACGCCTCAAAACGCGTTTGCGCGGCTGCTAAATCCACCAATTCACTGTCTTCCACCAATGGGCAAACCCAATAGGCTCGTGCGCCCGAAGCCATGCTGCGCCCAAGGCCGGCGATTACATCGTCTATCCGGCTCATAGGCATCACGCGTGTATCAATGGGTTGGCGGCCTGCGGGCTTTTCAGTCAAACGAGAAACATCCATGTCGCCATACACGGTGAGCGCTAGGGTGCGTGGGATTGGTGTTGCCGTCATCACCAACAGATCAACATCGCCCCCTTTGGATTGCAACGCGAGGCGCTGATGAACACCAAAGCGATGCTGCTCATCAATCACGACCAAGCCAAGATCACGAAATTCAACGCCCTCTTGAAACAAAGCGTGAGTGCCAATCAGGATATCAATTTCGCCTGACGCAAGCTGCGCCAAAACCTGTTCTCGTGGCTTACCTTTTTCGCGACCCGTTAAAAGCGCCACGCGCAAATGGGTGTGGCCCACCAATTTTGAAAGGCCTTCAAAATGTTGTCGTGCCAGAATTTCAGTTGGTGCCATGATGGTACCTTGCGCGCCAGCCTCAACGGCTGTGCACAGGGCCAACAATCCAACCACGGTTTTGCCTGAACCCACATCACCCTGCAAAAGCCTTATCATGCGCTGTGGCGCTGCCATATCGGCATAAATTTCGCCCAGCGAAACCTGTTGTGCTTGGGTAAGGCTATAGGGCAGGCCAGCTATGATAGCAGCTCGCAATTTACCATTGCTACCCAGCGCGCGGCCCTTACTGCGCTTCATGTGCTTGCGCACCAAAGTCAGCGCCAGTTGGTTGGCTAGCAACTCATCATATGCCAAGCGCATTCGGTTTGGTGTTAAGGCAGAAACCTCGCCCGCAACAACTGGCACATGTTGTGTGTGTAATGCAGCATCGAAGCCAATCCAACTGCGAGACTTGATCCAAGCTGCGTCTTGCCATTCGTCGAGGTATGGAATCTTTTCTAAAGCCGCCGCAACGGCCTTGACGAAAACTTTGCCACTAAGCCCAGCAGTCAGCGGATAGACTGGTTCAAGATCGGGCATTTTATCTGCCTCTTCCAGTCGCAATACATAATCCGGATGGCTGATCTGGGCTTCAGTTCCGAACCATGAAACTTCTCCCGAAATCAGGCGTCTTTGCCCTTCCGGAAATTGCCTCAGCATTTGTTCACCATGCGCGGCAAAGAACACCAAGCTCATCTGGCCTGTGTCGTCATGAACCACAATTTTGTAAGGCAACCTTGTGCCGCGTGGTGGTGGCTTATGTTTGCCAATTACCACTTCCAGCGTGGCAATGCCAGATTGCGGCAGTTGCGAGATGCTGCAGCGAAAGCGCCGGTCGGTCACATGGGTGGGCAGATGAAACAAAACATCCACCAAACGCGCTGGTTGCAGTTCATCACCACGCAAAAGCTTGGCGAAAAGCCTGGCAAGCTTATCACCGATGCCCTTCACAGAGGCAACTTCGGTAAACAGGGGGTTGAGAATAGCAGGACGCATATGCGGAATTAACCCGCGAAATTCTTGCGATGCAAGGGCGGTGCGTTTAAGAGCGCCCAGATGAGCCTGACTGAATTAGAAATCACCCGTAAACGCCTGTTGTGGCGCGCCACCCACCGCGGCATCAAAGAGATGGACATTCTTGTAGGCGGCTATGCGCAGCGCAATCTCGCCACCATGGGCGAGGCGGAGCTTACACAATTTGCGGATCTGCTTGAAATCCCAGACCAAGAATTGTTGTCTTGGGCCACTAAGCAAAGTTCTGTTCCCTTAGAACAACAATCCACCATGCTTGAAGCCATGTTAGGCTTTCTTCCAAAGGGTAATTTATGAAACTGGCTGAAGGCCTGAAAGCGCGCGCATTACAGCCAGGGCGAATTATTGTCTCAAGCTTGCTTGAAGGGCAGGACGCTATTCTTTTGCCGCAATTGGCCCAAGAAGAACCTACACGCGGGATTGTGTTCGTGTGTCGTGATGACAGTCATTTGGCCACGCTGGGCGATCAACTCAACTATTTTGGGCCAAAGTTAGATGTGATCCGTTTTCCCGCTTGGGATTGTTTGCCTTATGACCGGGTTTCCCCCTCCGCAGATATTTTAGCGCGGCGCTTGGCAACGCTGGCGCAGCTTGAAAAGCCATCCGGCCAGCCTTTCATTGTACTCACCACTGTGAACGCAGTTTTGCAGCGCGTATTACCGAGAACACAAATTGCCAACGCCACTTTTCTCGCCAAGCCCGGCATGCGCTTTGGTCTTGATGCCTTGCAAATATTTTTGAGCGACAATGGCTATTCGCGTGTTGGCACGGTGGTAGAGCAGGGCGACTTTGCGGTGCGGGGCGGATTGATCGATCTTTATCCGCCCGGTTCCGAAGCGCCGGTGCGCTTGGATTTTTTTGGAGACGCATTGGAATCAATCCGCAGTTTCGATCCTCAATCACAGCGCTCAACCGATCAATTAAAAGAGCTACGCCTCAATCTTGCTAACGAGGTCCTACTCAATGCCAATTCCATAGCTGGTTTCCGAACTGCTTATGGGCAGGCCTTTGGCGGCATTGACCTCAATGATCCGCTGTATGAAAGCATCACATCGGGCAGACGCTATCAAGGCATGGAACATTGGCTGCCTCTGTTCCAGCCAGAGTTGGAAACATTATTTGATTATCTCCCCAATGCCATTTGGTGGCTGGGCCATGAAGTTTCAGCCAGCATGGCAGCGCGTCATGAGCAGATTGCCGAATATTATGATGCCCGCAAAGAAGCATTGGGCAAACAGAGCTTCGGAGCCGCACCCTATAAACCATTGCCACCTGGACGGCTTTATCTGACGGCAACGGAGTGGGCGCAGGCTACCGCTGATCTCACGCTGGTTGAACAATCGCCTTTCGCCAGCCCTAATTCAGCGGCTCTATCAGCCGAAGGCAAACAGGGCCGCAGTTTTGCCGCTGAGCGCAGTGGTGGGCAAGGCATGGTCTATGATGCGGTTCGTCAGCATACAGAGCATTTGCGCAAGGCATCGGTGCGCACGTTGATTGCCTGTTGGAGCGAGGGTTCGGCGGATCGCCTCGCCACAATCTTGCGCGATCACGAACTGGCACCACTGGTAATATTAGACAGTTGGGAAAAAGCCACTTCTCTGGAAACCACCATTTGCGGTGTTATCGTATTGCCATTGGAACAAGGCTTTGAAGCGCCCGGCCTTGCCATCATTTCTGAGCAAGATATTTTGGGCGATCGCCTGGTGCGCCGTGCCAGGAAGGCCAAGAAGGCCGCTGATTTCTTATCAGAGCTCTCCGCCTTGTCACCTGGCGATTTGATGGTGCATGTCGATCACGGCATCGGCCGTTTTGAAGGCCTGCGCACCATTGAGGTGCAAGGCGCACCTCACGATTGTTTGCTGCTGGTCTATGCCGAAAATTCGCGCCTGTTCCTGCCAGTTGAAAACCTCGAATTGCTTTCGCGCTATGGTGCCGAAACCGAAGGCGTGCAACTTGATCGGCTCGGCGGCGGCGCATGGCAGGCCAAAAAAGCCAAGCTCAAACAACGCATTAGAGAAATTGCTGGCGACCTGATCAAAACCGCGGCAGCGCGTGAATTGAAAGACGGTGACATTTTGGCCCCTGCCGAAGGTGCCTTCGATGAATTCTGCGCGAGATTTCCTTACGAAGAAACCGAGGACCAACTCACTGCTATCGAAGCGGTACTTGAAGATTTGCAAAAAGGCCGCCCAATGGACCGCCTGATTTGCGGTGATGTGGGATTTGGCAAAACTGAAGTGGCGTTACGCGCCGCCTTTGTGGCGGCCTATGCAGGCAAGCAAGTGGCAGTGGTCGTGCCTACAACATTGTTAGCACGACAACATTTTAAGACGTTCACCGAGCGTTTTAAAGGCCTACCGTTACGCATCGCGCAAGCTTCGCGTTTGGTGCCGCGCAAGGAACTTTTAGAAAGCAAAAAGCAACTGGCAGAGGGCCAGATCGATATCATCATCGGCACACATGCCTTGCTCGCTGACAGCATCAAATTCCGTGATTTGGGTTTGATGATTGTCGATGAGGAACAACACTTCGGCGTCAAACATAAAGAGCGTCTGAAACAAATGCGCGCCAATGTGCATGTGTTGACACTTTCGGCAACACCAATCCCACGCACATTGCAGCTGGCTCTTTCTGGCATTCGTGAAATGTCGCTCATCACCACGCCACCGCTCGATCGTTTGGCGGTGCGCACTTACATCGCACCTTTTGATCCAGTGGTGATCCGTGAGCATCTGCTGCGTGAACATTTCCGTGGTGGCCAAAGCTTTTATGTTGTGCCGCGCATAACTGACCTCGATGAGATTGCCGAATTCTTGCGTGAGGCTGTGCCTGAAATCAAATTCCGCGCCGCCCATGGCCGCATGGCACCAACTGAACTCGAAGACATAATGACCGGATTTTATGACCGGGCCTTTGACGTCTTGCTTTCGACAACCATTGTTGAGTCTGGATTGGATATTTCCACCGCCAACACATTGGTTATTCACCGCGCTGATATGTTCGGTCTTGCTCAGCTCTATCAATTGCGTGGCCGCGTGGGCCGTTCTAAGCAGCGCGCTTATGCACTGTTCACAACGGCTGCAGGCAAACAACTCACCGCTATGGCGGAACGGCGTTTAAAGGTTCTGCAATCGCTCGACAGTTTGGGCGCAGGCTTCAATCTTGCCAGCCATGATTTGGATATTCGCGGTGCCGGCAATTTGCTGGGTGAAGAACAGCATGGCAATATCCGTGAAGTGGGCTTTGAACTTTATCAATCCATGTTGGAAGATGAAGTGGCGGCGATGCGCGCCGGAGGGCTGGAGCAATTGGCTGAAGGCCAGTGGTCACCCACCATTAACATTGGCACCTCTGTGCTCATCCCTGAGTCCTATGTCAGCGATTTGCAGGCCAGACTAGGGCTCTATCGCCGTCTTTCTGATTTTGCCGAGCAAACCGATGTGGATGCATTTGCAGCAGAATTGCATGACCGGTTTGGCAAGAGGCCCGAGGAAGTGGATCACCTTTTGGATATTGTCTCAATCAAGCTGCTGTGCCGCAAGGCCAATGTGGAAAAGGTTGATGCCGGGCCGAAGGGCGCCACAATAGCCTTCCGTAAAGGCGTTTTCTCAAATCCACCGGCTTTAGTTCAGTGGATTTCAGGGCAGGGCACATTGGTAAAACTGCGGCCAGACATGAGCCTCGTATTGCTGCGCGATTGGGCCGATGCCAAAGCGCGGCTGAGAGGCACACGGTTGCTGTTGCAGAATTTGGTGAAACTGGCGGCCTAGTCCTTCGCCGCAATATCTCTGATCGTTTGTACCAGAGTTTCCACTTCTTGCGCGCCTGGGATGCCAAATTTATTATCGATGATGAAAGTTGGCACACCCGAAACACCAAGCTGGTAGGCGTGTTCTACCTCTTCCATCACCTCGCGTTTATCCGTGTCCTGGGCCAGCAAAATCATGATCTCACGCCCGTCCATGCCGACTGATCTGGCAATCTCACCCAGCACTTTATGGTCGCCCACGTCTTTGCCATCGCGCCAATAAGCGCAGAGCAATGCCTCTTTCATTTCGGCCTGCTTGTCGGGCACAAACTGCTTGGCCCAGCGGATCAAGCGGTGCGCATCCAAAGTGTTAGGAGTGCGGGTGATTTTATCGAAATGATAAGGCACGCCGTCTTTTTTGCCGGCCTCTTCAAGCGGTCTATGCATGGCCTTCAAATCGCGATCACCAAATTTGCTGTGCATATAGGCTTTGCGGCTGAGGCCTTCAGGTGGAATGTTGGGATCAAGAAAGAAGGGTCGATATATCACCTCAACCTTAATATCCGGGACCAAGGCTAAAGCTTTGTCTAAGCGGCGTTTTCCCAGAAAGCACCAAGGACAAATAACATCAGAAATCATCTCAATTTTCACTTGGTCTCACTCCACAAAGTTGTTGCCTCAAAGCCAGTCAAGGGCTGTTTGCCGGGTGGCATAGACCCAATGCGCGCCCATCTGCCTACCCATTGATTTGGTGCAGATAATGGCACGAAATAAAAACCCGATGCCAGCAATCTGTCTTCGGCCCGCACTGCAGCTTCAAACTCTTCCTTGCTGCGCGCCTGCACCATGGCCCCAATTGCGTTATCAACGCCAGCATCATGAATGGCTGCATAATTGCGCGTGCCTTGCTGTTCGCGGCCGTACGAGCCGAAATACAGCGTTTGCTCATTGCCCGGCGAAAGTGAATTGTAAATCGTTACGGGGATCATGTCATAATCATAAGCCGTTTGCAGTTGTTTGAACTGGGTATCATCCACCCGCTTCACTTCAACTTTAGCACCCATCAATGCCAGTGAGCGTTGATAATGCAAAGCCAGTTTTTCTTGATCGGAATCTTGAACGGTGATGGTGAAAGCCAGTGCCTCACCCTTATCATTCTTCAAAACACCATCAGCAACTTTCCAACCAGCCTGTGCCAACAAATCAGCCGCCTTGCGTAAGACCTTGCGGTCATGGCCACTGGCATCAGTGATCGGAAGTTTATAGCTGCCATCCAAAAAATCAGAACGTAAAGTTTTGGCGGCGTCGCCCAACACAGTTAATTCTGCGGCATCCGTAGGCCTGCCCAGTGAAGACAGGGCTGAGCCTGAATAATAGCCATAGACCCTGGTGTTAAGGCCATTAAACAAATTGGCGTTGGCCCATTCAAAATCAAAAACATAAACCAATGCTTCACGGGTTTTAACATCGGCAAAAATTGCGCGGCGCGTATTAAACACAAAACCATAGGCGGGCGCGGGGGTTTGAGCGGTAAATGTTTCCAGTTTCACTTGGCCACTTTTGACTGCCGGAAAATCATAACCCGTTGACCAACGTGAAGGCTCTGACTCAATGCGAATATCAGCATCACCTTTTTTGAACGCTTCGAAAACCGATGAGGCATCTTTGTACCAATCAAAGCGTAGGGTATGGAAATTCCACATGCCCTTATTGACGGGCAAATCCTTGCCCCAGTAATTAGAATCCTTTTTGAGTGTGATGCTTTCGCCTGGCTTGACCTCGGACACCACATAAGGCCCGCTGGAAATTGTGGGCGAGAGTGATGAGGCCTCAAAGTCTTTGCCCTGCCAATAGGTTTTAGAAAGTATCGGCATCAGACCTACGATCAGTGGCAACTCACGATCCCCCTTATCTTGAGTAAAAGTGATTGTCTGAGCATCAGGGGTTTCAATTTTCACAATCTTGGAAAAGTTGTTCTTAAAATTGGGCCGCCCATGATCACGCAACGTTTCCATGGAAAATTGTACGTCCGCGGAAGTGATCGGCGTTCCATCCGAAAACGTTGCTTCAGGGCGCAGTTTGAAAGTAAAAACCTGCCGGTCATCTGAAACATCGATGCTTTTAGCGATCAAGCCATAAAGCGTAAATGCCTCACCCCAATTGCGCCCCATCAGGCTTTCATAAACATAGGGTCTGATCGCGGAAGCCGGGTTGCCCTTCACGATATAGGGCTGAAGGCTGTCAAAGGTTCCAAAGATTGCTTGTTTCAGCACCCCGCCTTGCGGCGCATCGGCATTGGCATAAGGCAGGGATTTGAAATCCGCTGGCAAAGCCGGATCGCCATGCATGGCAATGGCATACTTGGGTTCGGCCCAAGCAGGGCAGGTGACATAACCCAATAGTTGCAAAGACATAATAACTGTGGCGATGCGAATCTTGCTCATGCTGCCTATACTAACCTCATAAGCCAATCTCTTGAAGGAGACTTCGATGGCCAAAGTGACCGGTCTTTCTGGTAATGAAATCTATTGCATGGCGCTGAAGGGCTATAGCGCTGGTGAACTTGTAGTGGGCAATAGTGTCAACTCCATGGGCTTTCTCGGCGGCATTGGCGCAGGCGTTCGCAATCTTCTTGGCGGAGAAGTTCCGCAAGTCACCCAAGCCATCGAGGAAGGACGCATCAATGCCTTCAATCGCATGGTCGCTGACGCCAAGCGTGAAGGTGCATCTGGCATTGCTGGCGTAACGGGAGAATTGCGCAATTTTCAGGGTAGCACCGAGTTTCTTTTTGTAGGCTCATGTGTGCATAACAATTCAGGCGGTGGTGGCTTTTTTAGCAGCGCAGGCAGTGCCCAAGAACTTTATTGCCACATGGACGCTGGCTTCCAACCGATCTCACATGCTTTCGGTAACATTGCTTATTCGATGGGCGTTGGTGGAGGTTTCCTTGGTGCATTGAAAACCTTGGGACGTGGTGAGATCAAAGAATATTCTGATGTGTTCAACCATACCCGACATCACGCGCTGGAGCGGATTGCAGCCCAAGCGCGCAATGACAAAGCCAATGCCGTAATTGGTATCCGCACCACGATTCTTCCGTGGGCGGGTTTACATGAAATGGTAATGACCGGAACTGCGGCACGTAATTCCGCTTTGTCGAGCGCCGCTGATCAAAACCCAGTGACAAGTGATCTTACAGGTGAAGAGCTGTGGGCCATGGCAAATCTGGGCTATGCTCCGGTTAAACTTCTTATGTCCACGTCGATTTATTCGTTGGGATTTGTTGGTGGATTCATGGCGGCGTTTAAATCTTTTGCCAAAGGCGAAGTGAACGAACTGACCACCTTGATCCACGATGCTCGCGAGATTGCGATCGACCGCATCAAAACTGAGGCTGACGGCCTCGGTGCCGAGGATGTCATTGGGGTGAAAACCTACATTCAAGAAATTGGATCAGGCCTGGTTGAATTCATGGCCATAGGCACCGCCATCACCAAACAAAAGGGCATGGCCACACTCAGCCAAGCGCTTCCTGTGCATGCCATGGTGTCTGAAAAAGATACTTGGCTTGATGGTGACTTTGGCTTCTCGCTCGACCGTAAAACCTAAGGCAGCTAGTCCTAAGTCACCAGAATGTTGGAAAACTGCCAAGGGTCTTTAGTATCACCCTTTCGATCAAAAAACGTATCGAGTGAATCCAGTGGTGTCCAGTCGGTGAAATAGCCATTCACATCGCCAAGGTAAGGCATTTGCACCTCAAGGCAGCGTTTGAAATCCATTTCATCGGCTTCCACAATGCCGGCCATCGGGTTTTCAATCGCCCAGATGACGCCAGCCAGAACCGCCGAAGTCACTTGCATGCCAGTTGCGGATTGATGCGGTGCGAGCTTGCGGGTTTGCTCCATGGTGAGTTCAGAACCATACCAATAGGCATTGCGCTTATGCCCATAAAGCAAAACACCAAGCAGATCAGCGCCGTCAACAATCTCATCCGGAGAAAGAATATGCTGCTTTTTTGGATGCTTGCCGCCATTGCCAAACAGTTCATGCAGGCTGAGCAGAGCGTCATTGCACGGATGATAAGCGTAGTGGCAAGTAGGTCGGTAAACTGGCCTGCCGTCTCTTGCTACAGTGTAATAGTCCGAGATTGAAATTGCTTCATTGTGGGTGACAAGAAAACCATACTGCGGCCCGATATGTGGCACCCAAGAGCGTACGCGTGTGTTACCACCAGCACTTTCAAGATAGATCGCTGCCTTTGTACCAAAGCGGTGACGGCGGCCAATTTTTGGCAGCTTTTTCTCATGCGTCCCCCAGCCCAATTCAGCAGGCTGTTTGCCTTCTGAAATAAACCCTTCCACTGACCAGGTGTTGACGAAAGTGCCCAGAGGCTTTGGAATGTTGGTTTCTTGGGTATCACGTTCAGCAATGTGTATGCCTTGCACGCCCAATTTTCGCGCAAGCGCCGCCCAGCCTTCGCGCGTCTTGGGCACTGGCGCCTTTTTGCGGCCCTCAGCAGCAAGATTGAGCAAAGCTTGCTTGACCAGCCAAGACACCATCCCGGGATTTGCCCCACAGCAGGAAACTGCGGTGGGCCCTTTGCCCAATTTGCGCTTGGTGGCCAGCATGCGTTCACGCAAAGCATAATTGGTGCGGCCTGCGTTGCTCAGTTTGGTGTTATAATAAAAGCCAGGCCATGGCTCCAACACGGTATCAATGTAAAGTGCGCCGTGCTTGCGTGCCAGTTTCATCATCGACAGGCTATCCACATCAACTGAAACATTCACGATCAGGGCCTGTTTATCGCCCTTCAACAGCTTGCCCATTTCCTTGCGGTAGTTAGCAGGCGTTAAGCCAAGTTGCTTGAACTTAACGCCATAAAGCTCGGTCAGCGCCTCACCATCGTCTAATGGATCAATCACTGTGATCTGTGTTGGCGCGCAAGCGATATGGCGTAAGATGAGTGGTAACGTGCCACGGCCGATAGAGCCAAACCCCACCATAACGATGGGCCCCCGCCATGCAGCATATTCCTCGTGTTGCGCCATTATCGACTTAACTCCCAGATCAAAAAAATTCCTTACTGATTAAAGTCGTACAATGCAAAGTGGCTTTTGCAGGCTTGCGCTGGCATTGTGAGGCGATGATTCGACTTGAAAGCTTTTAAGGTTCCATGGCCAAACCACCAAATGACGAAAATCTATTTGGCAATCTGCCAGATGCACCAAAGCCAACGCCCAAGCTGAGAGCCAAAGCGCGCGGCGAGGAAAGCTATACAGCAGCAGATATTGAGGTTCTTGAAGGTCTGGAGCCAGTGCGCCGCAGGCCCGGTATGTATATCGGCGGTACCGATGAAAAAGCGATGCATCATCTTTTCTCTGAGGTGCTGGACAATGCGATGGACGAAGCTGTGGCTGGTCATGCCAATTGGATCGACGTTAACTACACTGCCGATGGCTATCTTGCCGTCACTGATAATGGCCGTGGCATGCCCGTTGATCCACATCCCAAATTCAAGGATAAATCCGCCCTCGAAGTTATTATGACAGTGCTTCACGCCGGCGGTAAGTTTGATAGTGGCGCCTATGAAACCTCCGGCGGCCTTCATGGTGTCGGCGTTTCAGTGGTCAACGCACTTTCCGAACATGTAATAGTGGAAGTGGCGCGCGGCCAACAGCTTTACCGTCAAGAATTTCGCCGCGGCAAGCCGGACGGCAAATTACAAGAGTTGGGCAAAGTGTCTGGCCGTCGCGGCACAATGGTGAAGTTCAAACCAGATGAGCAGATTTTCGGCAAAGGCAACACCGGTTTTAATCCCTCGCGCCTTTACAAAATGTCGCGTTCTAAATCTTATCTCTTCGGCGGCGTTGAAATCCGCTGGCATTGTGACAAAAGTCTGATCAAAGACAAAGAAACACCCGATGAAGCCGTGCTTCACTTTCCAGGTGGCCTCAAGGACTTCCTTGAAGAGAGCCTTGAAGGCCATACGCGCGTGGTGGATGACATTTTTTCTGGTCGTGTGGAAAAAGATGGCAGTCATGGCACAGTTGAATGGGCTGTGGCTTGGTTTGGTGGCGATGATGGTTTCATGTCCTCATACTGCAATACCATTCCCACGCCGGATGGCGGCACGCATGAAACTGGCTTTCGCTATGCGCTGCTGCGTTCATTAAAAGATTATGCCGAACTTGCAGGCAACAAGCGCGCTAATGTGATCACGGCAGATGACGTGATGGTGCAATCTGGCGCAATGCTTTCGGTCTTCATTCGCGATCCCGAATTTCAAGGCCAGACCAAAGATAAACTCGCCAGCATAGAGGCCACCCGCATTGTTGAGCAGGCGGTGCGTGACCATTTTGACCATTGGCTATCTGGCCATCCAGCCCAAGCCGACAAGTTGCTCGGTTGGATCATTGATCGTGCCGAAGAACGCCTGCGCCGTCGCCAAGAAAAAGAGGTGGGGCGAAAAACTGCGGTTCGCAAATTGCGCCTTCCCGGCAAATTGGCCGATTGTTCCGCAACTTTGGCTGAAGGCTCTGAGTTGTTTATCGTTGAAGGTGATTCTGCGGGTGGTTCAGCCAAACAAGCGCGCAACCGCGAAAACCAAGCGGTGCTTCCTTTGCGTGGTAAAATTCTTAATGTTGCCAATGCTGGCAAGGACAAGTTGACGGCCAACCAACAAATTGGTGATTTGGTTCAGGCCTTAGGCTGTGGAATGGGCACATCTTATCGCGAAGACGATCTGCGCTATGACAAGATCATCATCATGACGGATGCTGACGTGGACGGAGCACATATCGCCTCTTTATTGATGACGTTCTTTTACCGCCAACTGCCTGAGGTGATTGAGCAAGGGCATCTATATCTTGCTGTGCCGCCGCTTTTTCGCCTCACCCAAGGTGGCAAAACCCACTACGCACGAGATGAGGCAGCACGCGACAGGTTGCTGGAAACTTTGGGTGGACGATCCAAAATTGAAGTGGGTCGCTTCAAAGGATTGGGCGAGATGATGGCCGCCCAACTCAAAGAAACCACCATGGATCCCGGCAAGCGGTTACTCTTGCGGGTAACCACAATTGATGCAGAAAAGGCGGCCACAGCGCGTACGGTTGAACAACTCATGGGCAATAAGCCTGAAGAGCGATTCAACTTTATCAGCCAACGCGCGCAGTTTGTTTCTGACGCCGGGCTTGATATCTAAATCTTTGATGGTGAATCCTGAGGCACCAAACAGTCTTTTAATGGGTTTGGCTGCTTTGATTGTGTCCAAAACCTGTCACAACTAGAGAATATCCGATTTGAATTCGATTCCCGTAATACCTATAATAGGCGGATGACAAAATCACCAACCAGGCGCGGCGATGATGGCGAAACCAACGTCATCACCCGCACACGGCCAAAAACTCACAAACCCACACCTTACAAGGTGCTTCTGTTAAATGATGACTACACACCCATGGAATTTGTGGTGCAGGTGTTGGAGCAAATTTTCAACAAGGGTACAGAGGATGCTTACACCATCATGCTGCATGTTCACCAAAAAGGGGTGGGCATCTGCGGCGTCTATACTTTTGACGTAGCAGAAACCAAAGTTTCCCAAGTGATGGATTCGGCGCGTGAAAACGGCCATCCGCTGCAATGTACCCTGGAACCGGCTTAAATTAACTTTGTGGATGGGGACTCCCCAAACGCCATTTCTTACCTATATACTGCCCAAACAGGAGATGTGTTCACCGTGCCCAGCTTTTCCCGTAGTCTTGAAAAGGCCCTCCACCGCGCATTGTCGCTAGCTGCCCATCGTCGTCAGGAATTGGCCACATTGGAACATCTTTTATTGTCTTTGACTGATGACGAAGATGCCCTTGGCGTGATGAAAGCCTGCGGTGTTGATGTTGAGGAGCTCAAAGACAGCCTCGAAGACTATATTGACAATGAACTCTCAAATCTTGTCACCGACAGTGTGAGCGAGGCCAAACCCACTGCATCATTCCAGCGCGTGATCCAACGCGCGGTGATTCATGTTCAATCGTCGGGTCGCGAGGAAGTTACCGGGGCCAATGTTCTGGTGGCCATTTTTGCTGAGCGCGAAAGCCATGCCGCTTACTTCCTGCAAGAACAGGACATGACACGTTATGACGCGGTGAATTTTATCTCGCATGGCATAGCCAAAACGCCGGGTGCTTCCACCTCGCGTGCCGTGCGCGGAACCGAAGAAGAGCGCGAAGCCACAGGTGAGGAACCACATTCCCCAGGAAAAACTGGAAAGCAAAAGGAATCCGCTTTGGATGCCTATTGCACTGACCTTAACAAAAAGGCCGGCGAAGGCAAAATTGATCCGCTGATTGGCCGGATGAATGAAGTTAATCGCACCATCCAAATTCTTTGCCGCCGCACCAAAAACAATCCACTGTTTGTGGGCGATCCAGGTGTTGGCAAAACAGCTATAGCAGAAGGCTTGGCTCGCAAGATCATCAAGGGTGAAGTGCCCGCAGTGTTGAAAGACTGCACGATCTATTTGCTGGATATGGGCTCACTGCTGGCCGGCACACGCTATCGTGGTGACTTTGAAGAACGTCTCAAGGCAGTGATGAAAGAGATCGAAGCCAATCCCGGCGCTATTCTGTTCATTGATGAAATCCACACCATCATTGGGGCAGGGGCAACTTCTGGCGGCTCAATGGATGCCTCCAATCTGCTCAAGCCAGCCTTGGCGGCAGGCACTTTGCGCTGCATCGGCTCCACCACCTATAAGGAATATCGTCAGCATTTTGAGAAGGACCGTGCTTTAGTGCGCCGCTTCCAGAAGATTGATGTGAATGAACCATCTATTCCAGATGCAATCGCCATTCTCAAAGGCTTGAAGCCTTATTACGAAGAATATCACAAAGTGAAGTTCACCAACGACGCAGTTGAACAGGCGGTTCAACTTTCAGCGCGCTATATGGCTGATCGCAAATTGCCGGATAAGGCCATTGACGTGATCGACGAAACTGGCGCTTCACAAATGTTGCTGCCGGAAGATCAACGTAAGAAAACAATTGGTGTTGAAGAGATCGAAGCAACGATTGCCACCATGGCGCGCATTCCGGCCAAAACCGTTTCGCGCGATGATGCCACTGTGCTCAAAAATCTGGACACGGAATTGAAGCGATTGGTATTCGGCCAAGACAAAGCCATTGAACAAGTTACGGCTGCCATCAAATTGGCGCGTGCCGGTTTGCGTGAACCAGAAAAGCCCATTGGCAGTTATTTGTTCTCAGGCCCAACCGGCGTTGGCAAAACTGAAGTGGCCAAGCGTTTGGCCGAGGTTCTTGGCGTCAAATTTTTGCGCTTTGACATGAGCGAATATATGGAACGCCATTCGGTCAGCCGCTTGATCGGCGCACCTCCGGGCTATGTCGGCTTTGATCAAGGCGGTCTGCTTACAGATGGTATTGATCAAAATCCTTATTGTGTGTTGCTGCTCGACGAAATCGAAAAAGCTCATCCGGATTTGTTCAACATTCTGTTGCAGGTGATGGATCACGGCAAGCTGACTGACAATAACGGCAAGCAGGTTGATTTCCGCAACGTGGTGCTGATTATGACCAGCAACGCGGGCGCTTCTGAACTGGCCCGTTCAGCCATGGGCTTTACGCAAAATAAGCGCGAAGGCGATGACCATGAAGCTATCACCAAAATGTTCACGCCGGAATTCCGCAACCGCTTAGACGCTATTGTTTCCTTCAGCCATTTGCCCAAGGAAGTGGTGCGCAAAGTGGTCGAGAAATTCGTGTTGCAGTTGGAAGCTCAATTGTCTGAGCGCCAAGTGAACATCGAGCTTTCAACTGAAGCCGCCGACTATATCGCTGAAAAGGGCTATGACCCGCAAATGGGCGCAAGGCCTTTGGCCCGCGTGATCCAGGAAGAGATTAAAAAGCCTTTGGCTGAGGAACTTCTATTTGGAAAACTAACCCATGGTGGCACGGTGCGCATTCTCTTGAAGGACGCAAAATTAGTGTTCTCATATCTCAGCCGTGAGGAAGAAAAGAAGATCTTGCCCAAGCCGCCAGAGCGTAAAGCACTGCCTCGCTCGCGCGTAGCAGTGAAAAAGCCGAAGAAGGCCGCTAAGGTGAAGTGACAAAACCCATGGGCTTGCCTTAATAGGACAGGCCCATGTCCAAAACCCAGCTCGTCACTAGAATCATTCTTGCCTTACTCGGTTTTTCAGGCAACTCTCTGCTATGCCGCTTGGCGCTTAAAACCACGACGATTGATCCTGCAAGCTTTACCTCTATTCGCTTAGGCTCGGCCGCTTTGATTATGGCTGTCATCCTTGCTTTCACGCGCGGCACGCGCCATATGGCCGGAGACTGGAAATCAGCCTTGGCTTTATTTGCCTATGCCGCATGGTTTTCATTATCTTATACCAGCATAACAGCTGGTACGGGTGCTTTGCTGGCGTTTGGCGCAGTTCAAATCACCATGATTAGCGTGGGGCTGTTCTTCGGAGAAAGATTTAATAGTTTTCAGTTCGCAGGTTTAGTGCTGGCTGTGATTGGTCTGTTTGGCCTATTGCTGCCCGGAATTTCCGCGCCGCCGCCTTTAAGTGGGGCTTTGATGATCGGCGCTGGCGTGGCCTGGGGCATTTATTCACTACTGGGCCGTGAAGCAATTGATCCAATCGCCACCACAGCAGGAAATTTTTTGCGTACCTTGCCGATGACAGCACTGTTCAGCTTCGTGATGCTCAGAGATTTTCATCTGGACATGGGGGGTGTGACCTATGCAGTCGTCTCTGGGGCGATCACCTCAGGCATTGGTTATGCCATTTGGTACAGTGTTCTTCCCAGTCTTAAGGCCACCCAAGCCGCTACTCTACAGTTACTGGCTCCTGTAATCACAGCACTCGCTGCAATCATTCTACTGGGAGAGGAATTGACCCTGCGGATTGTTCTCGCCTCCATCGCAATTCTTTGCGGCATTGGGCTGGTGATTTATGAGCGGGGCAAGACGGCAATCAGCTAGAGGCCACTTCGATATCGCAAACATGGTGGCCATCGTCAGCAACAAATCACCGTCAACGTTTTTGACTGTCACGCATCAAGCTTTTGGATCGAGATAACTCATCGGCTCATCGACTTCTTAATCTTCTCGGCCTGCTCAGCCAACACCGCTTGATCTGCCATTTTGCCAGTGTGTGGCCCCAGTGGAATACCATCTTTCATCGGTAGAATATGAAAGTGCAGATGGAACACCGTCTGCCCAGCAGCGCCTTCATTATATTGCCTGAGCTGAAATCCATCTGCCCCAGCAGCTGCAACGGCTGCGCGCGCCACCTTTTGCACAATGGGCATCAGCTCAGCCAGAACCGCCGGATCAGCATCAAGCAAGCCGCATGATGGTGCTTTAGGGATCACCAAACAATGGCCGTCTGCCATCGGCATCACATCCATAAAAGCCAATGCGTGTTCATCCTCATAAATCTTGTGACACGGAATCTCACCACGCAAAATCTTGGCGAAGATGTTGTTTGCAACATAAGTCATCATTCACTCTCCAAATGTTTAAACGGCGCATGGGCAGCAAGTTCTTCACGGCCCTCTTCAATTGCTGCGCGTTCTTGATCCAGATATTCGCCCACAGCACGCGCCAACCCATGATGTGCCAAATGATGAAAGCTAAGCGTTTTGACCGGCACATAACCTCGCGCCAATTTGTGTTCGCCTTGAGCACCTGCTTCAACCACTTTAAATTTGTGGGCAATCGCCCAATCTATGGCTTGATAATAACAAGTCTCAAAATGCAGGAACGGCACATTTTCCGAGCAGCCCCAATTGCGGCCATAGAGCGTATCACCGCCGATGAAGTTGAGCGCGCCAGCAATGGGCCGTGTGCCTGCATAAGCCATCACCAGTAAAACGTGCTCGCGCAAAGTATCATGCACCATCTCAAAAAACTGGCGCGTGAGATAAGGCTGGCCCCATTTGCGACTGCCGGTGTCCATGTAAAAATGCCAGAACGCATCCCAGTGATGAGGCTTAATGTCATCGCCTTGAAGTGCACGAAACTCTAATCCAAAATCGCGCAAGGCCGCACGTTCTTTGCGGATGTTTTTGCGCTTACTCGATGAAAGGGCGCTCAGAAAATCATCGAAGCTGGTATAACCTTGATTATTCCAGTGGAATTGAATGTCATGGCGCTCCAGCCAATTTGGATCGCCGCGCAATGCGGTCTGATCCGTCTCAGCTGTAAAAGTAACATGAACCGATGAGGCCTTTTGCGCCGCACATAAAGAAATGAGTGCTTGTGGCAGCATGGATGCATTGCCTAACAGCTTGGGCGCAACCACTGGCGAAAATGGCACACAAACTTGCAGCTTGGGATAATAGCGCCCGCCTGCGCGCGTGAAGGCTTCTGCCCAACCATGATCGAAAACATATTCGCCTTGCGAATGTGACTTGAGATAGCAAGGCGCCGCAGCGACGATCTTGCCAGACTCCTCAATCAATACATGCCTTGCGCCCCAGCCAGTTTCACTCGTGGCTGAACCTGACTTTTCTAGCGCTGACAAAAACGCGTAAGAGATAAATGGATTGAATTTCGCATGGTCCGGATTGGCCACGCCATCCCAATCTTTGGCTGATACCTCATCCAGTGATGTGATAATGCGGGTCTTCACCGAACCGCCGGAATAAAGTTTTCAAAAGTGATTTGATCGCAATAGCGCCGCGCCATAGCAGCCTGTTCATCGCTGTGTATTGTCCAAGTTAAAATTGGATGGCCCGCCGCCCTAAACTGCGTGATCGGTTGAAACGGCAATTGTGAGAAATCGAAAGACACAAAATGCGGGCGGCTAAATGGCAGATGCCAATAGTTTTGCATCGAAAGCCGCTTGGCAATCGGCAACATGTTGTAATAGGGATCAATTACCCGATCAGCGGTAATGCCGCGAACAACATCAGGATATGTGGCCGCCGCGCGCGCGATGAGCGTGGGATCAAACGACATCACGCACACGGGGCCGTTGTAGCCGCTAACCAGCTTAAGAGTACGGTCAGTCAAGGTAAAATCGTCATCCCAAAGCGATTTGATTTCCACCACCAACGTCGTCTTGCCCTTAATTTGCTCAAGCAATTCAGCAAGTGTTTGAATGCGCTCACGGCCTTGGCGGTAATTCATTTTCTTAAGTTCGGCGGATGTAAAACGTTTAACGGCGCCTTTGGCGTCAAGCACCCGGTCCACATTATCGTCGTGGAAGATCATTGCCTCGCCGTCTTTGCTTAATTCAACATCTGTCTCGATTGAAAACCCCTGACGCATAGCCGCTGCAAATGAACTCTCACAATTTTCAACCAGACCCATTGCTTCATTATGCAAGCCACGGTGTGCAATGGGATTAGCCACTAACCATTCAAGGGCGCGTATTTGTGGTGTGAAGCGCATCAGGCAAGCTCCACAATGGCTTCCACTTCAATTGGCACATCGAGCGGCAGGCTCGAACAGCCCACCGATGAACGCGCATGGCGGCCCATGTCGCCAAACACTTCAACCATCAAGTCTGAAACACCATTGGCCACTTTCGGCACATCCACAAAATGTGGCGCTGCGTTAACAAAACAAACCAGTTTCACAATGCGCTGAACCTTGTCTAAATCCCCGCTACAAGCCGCTTTCATCTGGGCAATGAGATTGATGCCGCATTGGCGCGCGCATGCCACACCCTGTTCAATCGTCAAACCACCACCAAGCTGACCCACGGCCAAAGGCTTACCTGCCAGCATGGGAATTTGGCCCGAGATGAACAATAACCTGTCGCTGCGCACATAAGGCACATAATTAGCAACGGGAGCCATTGCTTCAGGCAACACCACGCCCATTTTGGCCAGTTTGGCATCAATCATTCCCATATGAACAACCTCTCATTTTGATCAACAGCATTATATGCTAGCCTTGAGTCTGGACAAGAAATGATACACACAAAAACCATCATTATATTCACATTGCTGGCCTGTCTGCCACAACCAGCTTTAGCCATGGACTTGGCCAGCTACCGCGCTGACTATGATTTGCAACCAGTGCGTATTGAACAGGGCGGCAAAGTGCAGCCCATTGACGGCCAACTCGCTTATGAAGTGGCGGGTTCTGATTGCGCGGGTTGGACGGTCAGCACGCAAATAAAAAACCGCATCGCCCAAGCCGAGCAGGGCTTGCAGACGACCGATATTAAATCACGCAGTTTTGAAACTGATGACGGACTATCGATGACTGTCTCGCAACAAGAAAGCGTTGATGGCAAATTGAGCGATGATTCTGAGATCAAGGTTGCTAAGCCAGAAGTAGGTGCGCAATCCAAAGGCAATTTAAGCGGCAGCAAGAGTTTGAACTTTTCCCTGAACCCGGAAGTGATCTATCCCACTGAACATCAAAGACGCCTGTTAGCTGCTGCAGCTAAAGGTCTTACACGTGATGTTTCAACCGTCTATGACGGCTCAGACGGTGAAAAAGTCTTCCGCATTGTCACATTTATAAGCAAGAAACATGAAGCAACAGCACAGCCACGGGGCGATTTGTCTGCGCTTGACAGCCTAGCGTCTTGGACGTTCCAGCTAGGCTATTATCCTGTTGCGGATGAGCAAGCCGATATGCCCGAATTCCAAACAACATTTAACATGTTTGAAAATGGCGTCTCCACTGCAATGGTGTTTGACTATGGTAGCTATGCTATGAAGGCAACGATCTTAAAGCTGCAGATGTTACCAGCAACACCTTGTCCGGTTTCGCCAGTGAAGCTGCAATAATGTATGGACTGTTTATCGTTCTTGGCCTGGTGGGCGTGGTCTGGGTGTTGCGCGAAGCGGGTAGAATGTCTCCTGCTAAACAACGTGGCTTTGTGCGCCAAGTTGTTGGGCTTGGGCTTTGCGGATTGGGTTTGATCTTAGCACTTAAGGGCCTTTTGATTCTGGCTTTGCCAATGCTGGGTGTGGGAGCAGGGTTCTTAGGCTGGCAACAGTTTGGATTTAACAGGCCTGCCCAGCCTGCGCCAACTGCAGCGTCGATGGACAAAGCTGAGGCTCTTGAAGTTCTCGGTCTCACTGCATCGGCATCGCCCGAAGACATTCGCGCTGCCCATAAAAAACTGCTGCGTGCTATTCACCCTGATGCCGGTGGGAGCACTTATTTGTCAGCGAAGATCAATGCCGCGCGAGACCGGCTGTTGAAAAGCTGATCAGCTTTCTGGCGCAATCATCAAACAAGATGCACCTTCTTCCTTCAACGCAAGACACGCCTTTGCGGCGGTGTCTGCGGTGAAGCCCGCAAAGCGGGCACGGTAAACCACAGTGCCACCTTTATCATCTTGCATCGTGAAGCCAGGCTTGCCTTCAAACAGTGCTGCAAACTTTTGGCGCGAAGTGGTGAGTTGTTGTTCGGCAGAAGGCTTACCAGCATAAGTGCCAACTTGCACATTCCAGCTATCACCGAAACTTTTTGCAATATCCCCGGGTTTGTCATTGGCTGACACCACGGCGAACGGAATCTTTTCTGCCTTTTTCACAGTATCAACTGGTTCCAGCTGAGCATCTATCACCTTGGGTGTATTAGTGTCAGTGGCCTCTGCGGCTTTGCTATCAGGTGTGGATGCGTCTGCCGCAGCGGCCGCCATACCCAAATTATTCATACTTGCGGGCTTGTCATTGTCGGTTACTTCTATTGGATTTATGGCAGCAGCGGATGAACCTGCAAGTGCAGCAATCGTATTGCCATCATGGGCCTTAGCAAACTGCCCCTCCAGCATATGTTCCATATAGCGCGTTCTGATTGCCGGCGAGCGAGCACCCAACACAACGCCCACAAGTCGTTTAGCACCGCGCTTGGTAGAGGTGGCAAGGTTGAAACCAGCAGCGGCCACATAACCAGTTTTAAACCCATCTGTGCCTGGATAGTGCATGACCAATGCGTTGTGTGATTTAATCACACGTCCATGAAACTCGAATTCTGTGGTGCGGAAATATGGATAGTATTGCGGAAAATCTCGCATCAGGCGCAGGCCCAAGGTGGCGATGTCCCGCGCAGTTGTATATTGCCCAGAATTGGGCAAGCCTGAAGCGTTATTAAAGTTAGATCGTGTCATGCCGATTGAATGGGCAACCTTTGTCATGCGTGCGGCAAATGCCCCTTCGCTGCCACTTAGGTTTTCAGCAATGGCAACTGCCGCGTCATTGGCTGACTTCGTAACCAAGCTCTTGATGGCTTCATCAACTGAAATGGTTGAACCCGGGGTCAAATCTAATTTGGTGGGCGCCATTGAAGCTGCATGCACCGAAACTTTAAGGCGCGTATCGCGGTTGACCTTGCCCGCTTTCATTTCGCCAAACAAAATATATAGCGTCAACATCTTGGTGAGAGAGGCTGGGTGGCGCAGGCCGTCCGCATGATCGGCAAATAATATCTGGCCATTACGAGCATCTATCGTGATCGCCGAAAACTCAGGGCGCGCCAAGGCAGAAACCGGCGCGCAAGCCATGGCCAAAACCAAAACCGTAGAGACAACACGCAACTTCAATTCATCCATCCCACTCTAATATTTTACCCAAATTACAAGCGATGCCACTGCACGGTAGCCCTGTTTAGAAAGGCCTACTTACCATCGGGTAAATTGATTCAAATACTAAATTAGTGGAAAATATATTGCAGTGCAAAATAAATCTTGACAAAATGGTGCAGTGCACATATATCCCACTCATACAGAGTTTACCACTTAAACATTACCACGGAGAGCCATCATGATTAAGTCATTTGAAGAAGTCCAGAACCTCAACAAAGAAGGCCTTGAAGCCTTCACCGCCTCAACCGCTGCAGTAACCAAAAGCGCCCAAGCCTTTGCAACCGAAGTGGCTGATTTCTCAAAGAAGTCTCTCGAGAAGAGCAGCACTGTTTGGCAGTCTGCTGTTGCCGCTAAGTCTTTTGAAAAGGCCGCTGAAATTCAACAAACCTATGCCAAAGAAGCTTTCGAAGCTGGCCTGGCTGAATTCACCAAATTGGGTGAGCTCACTGCTGCTGCTGCCAAAGCGGCATTCAAACCATACGAAGCCACTTTCGCTGCTTTCGGCATGAAGGCTCCAGTTGCTGAGTAATTTTGCTCTCGACATTCTGCATTGATATCTGGGTGCCTGTAGTTACTCGCACCCTTTGTGAAAGGCCCGCAATTCCTCCCCGCGGGCTTTTTGCTGTTTAGTCCATCAATTCAATTTCAACTGGCACATGATCAGAAGGCTTTTCATGGCCGCGTGCGTCACGGTGAATGCGCGCCGCGATAAGTCGGTCTGCTGCTTGTGGCGAAAGCAGAGCGTGATCAATGCGGATACCATTATTTTTTGGCCATGCACCCGCCTGATAATCCCAAAAGCTATAAGCCACTTCACCGGGATGCAGCGCACGAAATGCCTCTGTCAGTCCCAAATTTTCAATCTCTTGAAAAGCCGCGCGAGACGGTGCCAACCACAAAGCGTCATTCACCCAAGCCTCTGGCCGTTTCATATCAGCCAGCGCCGGAATCACGTTGTAATCACCCGCTAGAACGAAAGCCTCTTCAGTGGCCAAAAGCTCTTGCGCCTTGGCCTTCAACCGTTTCATCCACGCAAGCTTGTAATCATATTTGGGGCCCGGGGCAGGATTGCCATTGGGCAAATAGAGCGAGGCAACAGTAACAGGCCGCCCGTTGCCGAAAACCGTGGCTGAGATGAAGCGCGCTTGCTCATCTGCCTCATCGCCAGCTAAGCCAGTCACGACATTTTCAATTTTGCCACGCGCCAATAAAGCAACGCCGTTATAGGTTTTTTGGCCATGAACCGCACAGGAATAACCCATCTCTTCAAAAGCAGCGGTGGAGAAATTCGGTGTTTCACATTTAATTTCCTGCAAACAAACGACATCAGGCTTTTCAACCTTCAGCCATTCGCTCACCTGCTCAAAATGTGCCTTGATGGAGTTGACGTTCCAAGTCCATATCCGCATGGCTAAAGCGAGAAACTAGTGCCACAGCCACAAGAGGATTTGGCTTGCGGATTGATGACACGAAATGATTGCCCCATCAGGTCATCGACAAAATCAACGACTGCGCCCTCCATATAGACCACTGAGGTGGAATCGACCAAAAGGGTGGCACCACCTTGTGAGACGGCAATGTCGCCGTCCTCACGGTCGTCATTGAGAGAGAAGTCATATTGAAAGCCGGAACAGCCACCACCATTAACCGCAATCCGCAAGCTAGCGGGCTGGTGGGCTTTTGCCGCAAGTTCCAAAATGCGAGCGGCGGCTTTATCTGTGAGGGCAAGGTGACTCATGACTTTCATGTTGTGTCTTTGGCTGCAAAAGTCAATGGGCAGCCAAACTTGGGGGCAGGGACATGACCGCAAGACTGGCTCTTTTCGCCTCGCGCGCCGATCAATCGCGTGGTCGCGCCATTGCTGAATCGGGCAGCGACTTCAGGTCGGCCTTTGCGAGAGACCGCGACCGTATCATCCATTCATCGGCTTTTCGCCGCCTGAAGCAAAAGACCCAGGTTTTTGTGGCTCATGAGGGCGATCATTTCCGCACCCGCCTAACCCACTCGTTAGAAGTGGCGCAAATTGCCAGAGCCTTGGCCAGAGCACTGGGGCTGGATGAAGATTTAGCCGAAGCTTTGAGCTTGGCTCACGATCTTGGCCACACACCTTTCGGCCATGCCGGAGAACGCGCCCTTGACCAACTCATGAAGCAATACGGTGGCTTTGACCACAATGCCCAAACGCTGCGTATCGTCACCAAACTTGAGCACAAATACGCTAACTTTGATGGTCTCAATCTCACATGGGAAACGTTGGAAGGCTTGGTCAAACATAATGGCCCACTGATTGATGCTAAGGGTCATGCCATCGGCCACTACCGCGAAACGGGTTTGCCAGCGGCAATCATCGAATACACGCAGGCCCATGATCTCGGGCTCTCCACTTATGCTTCGGCGGAAGCGCAAGTCGCAGCCTTGTCTGATGATATTGCCTATAATGCTCACGACATCGATGATGGGCTTCGCGCTAAGTTGTTTGATGTGATTGAACTGGGTGATGTGCCCTTGGTGGGGGGTGCACTGGGTGACGTATTGAAACTTCATCCCAATCTTGAAACACAGCGCGTGATCCATGAAACGGTACGTCGCGTGATCTCTGCCATGGTGGGTGATGTGCTGACAGAATCGCGCCGCAAGATTTCAAAACTCAAGCTCGCCAGCGCCGATGATGTGCGAAGACTTGGCGAGCCGCTGATTTCATTCAGCGCCCAGATGCGGGAGAACAACCGCATTCTCAAACAATTTCTCACAGCGCATATGTACCGCCACCCGCGTGTGATGGTCGTGATGAACAAGGCCCAACGCGTCGTTGATGATTTGTTTGAGGTCTATATGCAGGATGAAAACTTGCTGCCTTCGGAGTGGCGTCAAGATCATCCCCACGCTGACACAGCAAATTATGCCAGACAGGTTTGTGATTTTCTGGCGGGCATGACCGATAGTTATGCGCTGGAACAGCATCGTCGGTTGTTTGACCTTGACCCACTTTTTAGATAGGGCAGGCGGTATCTTTGAAAGTAATACATGAACATTTTTGCTGATTTCCAAATCGTTGTTGAACAAGCCGTTGCAGCACTGGTTAGTGAGGGCATTCTGCCCGCTGGGCTTGATCTTTCAAAACTGACGGTCGAGCCACCACGGGATTTCACCCACGGTGATATTTCCACCAATGCCGCCATGGTTCTGGCCAAACCGGCTGGCAAAAACCCACGCGCTGTGGCCGACGCACTTTTGCCGAAGCTGTTGCAACACGCTGATGCGGCGGGTGGCAGCGTAGCCGGCCCAGGCTTTATCAACATTTCAATAAAGCCAACACTTTGGCAAAATGTATTGAAGGCCTCCCTTATACAGCAAGAGCGCTTTGGCGCTTCAACTTTGGGCCAAGGCAACAACGTCAATGTGGAATATGTTTCAGCCAACCCCACTGGACCTTTGCATGTGGGCCATTGCCGCGGTGCTGTCTTTGGCGATGCGCTGGCGGCACTTTTGAGTTTCACTGCTCATAACGTCACCAAAGAATATTACATCAATGATGCAGGCGCACAGGTTGATGTGTTGGCACAATCTGCCTATCTGCGTTATCTTGAAGCGCTCGGTGAAAACATCGGTGATATCCCGGCAGGACTTTATCCGGGTGACTATTTAAAACCTGTCGGTGCGGCACTGGCTAATGAATATGGTTCCAGTTTGCGCGGACCGTTTAAGTGGCAAACCATCATCCGCGATAAGACCATTGCCATGATGATGGACATGATCCGCGATGATCTAGCCACATTAGATATCAAACAAGAAGTATTCTTCTCAGAAAAGTCATTGCAGGATTCGGGCGCTGTAACAGATGCTCTCAAAACGCTGGAGGCTTGTGACTTGGTTTATGTCGGCAAACTGCCGCCGCCCAAGGGTGAAGTGCCACCCGACTGGGAAGACCGCGATCAAACCTTATTCCGCGCCACCCAGTTTGGCGATGACACGGATCGCCCACTCAAGAAATCTGACGGCAGCTACACATACTTTGCGTCGGATGTGGCTTATGTCAAAAACAAGATTGAGCGCGGTTTCACCCAACTCATTTATATTCTAGGTGCGGATCACGGCGGCTACGTCAAACGCCTGAATGCTGTGGCCAAAGCTTTTGCCGGAGACAAAGTGTCGGTTGACGTCAAGCTATGCCAATTGGTTAAGTTGTTGCGTGATGGCGAACCGGTCAAAATGTCCAAACGCTCCGGAGAGTTCATTACTTTGCGTGAAGTGGTTGATGAGGTGGGCGCAGACGTGGTGCGTTTCATGATGCTTTATCGCAAAAATGAAGCTCCCCTGGATTTTGATTTTGCCAAAGTAACCGAGCAATCCAAAGACAATCCGGTGTTTTATGTGCAATATGCTTATGCCCGCATATCATCTGTTTTACGCAATGCGTCCAAAGGCTTAAGCGGCAAAGTTGATTTTTCACTTCTGCAGGACGAAGCCGAAATGGCGCTCATCAGAAGAGTGATTGAATTCCCTCGCCAAATCGAGGCAGCCGCCAAGGCACATGAACCACATAGGATCGCGTTCTACCTTTATGACATTTCCAGCGATTTCCATTCTTTATGGAACCGAGGCAAAGAACTGCCGCATTTACGCTTTATTGTGGAAAGCAGTGCAGATGTTACATTAACACGCCTCGCCTTTTTGCGTGCGATTCGCTATTGTATTGGCAATGGCTTGCGCGTTCTGGGTGTGAGGCCAGTCGAAGAAATGTGATCGGGTAAAAAGTGATGGACCAGGACTCTGGCAATTCGGGCGAAAAGCTCAACTGGCGTGAAAGGCTTGGAATTGGCAAAAACGTAGGCGGAACTGAATTGCCTAAGGTTGCTGATGAGTTCAAGCAGACGGCCCAACCTGCAGGCCGGGTGATGACGCGTGCCACACCACAACCAATTCGCCCGGGCCAACATGTGATGGCAAAACCTGCTCCTATGGCTCCGAGAAACGTTGCCCCTCGTGATCCGGCTCAACGCCCAGCATCAACTCCAGTTGCAGCAAAAGCCCCTGTCGCAGGTAATTCACCACGCCCAAATTCTGCAGCGACTTTAGCGCCACGGCCTGCAAATGCGGCACCTGTCGCCCAACGGCCAACAAGCCCAGTCCCAGCCGCTCCACGGCCAGCAAACCCAGCGCCGCGCATGCCGCCTGTCGCTGCTGATGCGTTGGCCGCAAAGCTGAAAGAACAACGCGAAGCCGCCGAAAAATTAGCGGTCCAGCGGGTAGCTGCCGCTAAACAAAAAACTGATCCGGCAGCTTCTAGCCCACCTGTTGCTGCGTCAGGAAAACCGAAGTTCGCCTTCGCTGAACCAGAAGCAGCAGCTTCCAAGGCAAGCGCGCCTGCACCTAACGCTCCGCCGCCAATTGTGAGGCCTGCGGCATTTCCGGCCACTGGGCCAAGTGGGCAAACCGCGCAAACGGCAAATCAAGCGCCCGTAGGCTATCCGCCAGCGGGCCAACAACAGCCGCCTTATCAATCGGCTTATGCGCCAAACTATGCGCCTGCCTATGGCCAGCAGCCACCTTCTTACCGCCCAATAGATCCTGCGACTGGCTTTGCACAAAACCCGGCATTTCAGCCAAGACAACCCGCAGCACAACCGGCGCGGCCACCAGTCCCACCCATGGGCGCTAACTCAACTTTCAGGGCAGCCAATCCGAGCTATCAAGCCCAACCCATGCCAGGCCGTCAGGCACCACTTGGTCAACCCAGCATGGGGCAACCGCGCATGCCGCAAATGCCGATGCCGCAAAATGCTTCAGGTGAGCCACGCCTCGGCCCCATTGCAAGGGATGATGTGTTTGAACCGGCAGGCCCTACCCAACGTGGCCAGCGCCGTGCGACTGCTAATGATTACCGTCAAGCCTATCAGGATGAACTGTCCGATGGCTATGATCAAGATCGCCCACGGGCCTTAGGATGGATTTTGACGGCAGTGATCTTGGCCTTACTGGTTGCATTTGGTGGCTGGTATTATTTGCAGTTCAATAAGGGTTCTAAATTGGCCGCCACTGGCCAAAATCCACCTGCAATTGAAGCGCCTACCACTTCGCCTAAGATTGCTGCCGACCCTGCGCCTGCCGATCAAGCAGGAAAGAAATTAATTTATGACCGCATCGAGGGTGACCACGAAGTTCCCGGTGGCCCGCTCAAGTCCAGCGAGCAAGCACCTGATCTTCAGGGTGGCGCAATGGCCCCTCCTGCAGCTTCCAACAACGGGGGTGCAGTGCCTTTGCCTCTACCTCCGCCGCCAGCCCCGAATGGCCAACAAGGGGCCATCAGTGGAGATGGTAAGGCCGACGTCGCAATGATAAATCCCGCCGCCGAACAAAGTTCGGCGGCAAATTCATCTCCGCCAACACCAACAACGGCATCGACCAATGCTGCGTCCCTAGGTGATCTGCCAATGCCGTCTGGAACCGACGCCCCTCCTGCGGCAACAGCTGCGGATACCGCCGCCGCACCCGCTGCTGCGGCCGCCGACCCGGTGCCACCCGAACCAAAAGTTGTAGCGAAAAAAGCCGCCGCGCCAAAGGTCGCTAAAGCGAAGAGTGTCGAGCCTCTAATATTGGTGCCGCCGAATAAGGCTGAAGCCTCGATGGCCCGCAGCACCGCTCCCAAAGCCACCCAGCAGGCCGCCCTTACCGTACCAGCATCCAGCGATACCGGCGGTGGCCTTTATGGCGACGCACCTGCGGCCGCACCTGCAAATCCAGTGAGGACAGCCGTAGCATCCGCACCCGCTTCTGCCGGAGATGGTCGTTTTCAGGTCCAGCTCGCTTCATTTGCCTCCCAGGCTGAGGCCAATGCAGAATATCAACGTTTAGCCGCCAAACACGGTGCCATTATCACCCGCTACGCCCCTATCATTGAGCCCGCCCAAGTGGCAGGCACTACGCGTTACAGACTAAATTTGGGTCCCATGGCGACGAACGATATAGCCCAGAACGTGTGCTCTACCCTGATTGCAGCTGGAGAAAGAGATTGCTTGGTGCATCAATGATGCTGTAAGCGCAATCTCTAGTAACATATTGCGGGGGCAAGAGTGAATTGAAGATACGCGCATTCATATCAGGTTGCGCTGGCCATAGTTTAAGCACTGAAGAATTGGCTTTCTTTGAACGCCAACACCCTTGGGGGTTAATCTTATTCAAGCGTAATTGTGAAACGCATAAGCAAGTGCGTGAACTGGTGGCCAGTTTCCGACGTGCAGTGGGACGCAACGACGCTCCGGTTTTCATTGACCAAGAAGGTGGCCGTGTCCAGCGCATTGGCCCACCACATTGGCGCACCTATCCCGACGCCCGCGCTTTCGGAAAACTCTATGCCATTAACCCCGGCTTGGCCTTGCGGTCAGCGCGCAGTGTTGGCCGTCTCATGGCCGAAGAACTTTTTGATTTAGATGTGACGGCGAGTTGCCTGCCTGTGCTTGATGCGCCACAGTTGGGCGCACATGATGTGATCGGCAACCGCGCTTATGATACAAGGCCAGAGCGCATCATGGTACTGGCGCGCAGCCATGTGGCAGGTCTAATTGATGGCGGAATTTTACCCGTCATGAAACACATCCCCGGCCACGGCCGCGCTATGGTTGATAGCCATCTTGATCTTCCGGTGGTTGACGCATCACGCCTCGAACTTGAAAGCCACGATTTTGTGCCTTTCACGGGCTTTGCAGATTGCCCGATGGCAATGACAGCTCATGTGGTTTATTCCGCAATTGACCCTGATCAGCCTGCCACTTTGTCGCGCAAGGTGGTGCGTAATGTAATCCGTCGTGTGATTGGCTTTAATGGCCTGCTGATAACTGATGATCTCTCGATGAAGGCGCTCAAGGGCAGCTATAAAGAGAAAGCCGACTTGGCGTATGACGCAGGCTGTGACATGCTTCTGCATTGCAATGGTGTGATATCGGAAATGCAAGAGGTTGCCGACAGTGCTCAAGTTTTCAACGCCAAAATTGCCCGCCGCGCCAAGGCAGCGATGCGCTTACGGCGCAAACCATTGCCCTTTGAACAAAAACAAGCTTTGCGTGAGCTTGAAGCTTTAATGAGCCAATAAAACGCTGCCACAATAAGGCAGCGGATTCTGGGGATAAATTAGCCTATAAGGTCGTAGAGAGCAGGGCTTTTGTGGCAAAAGAGTCGCTCCATATGAGGTTCACTTTGGCGACACCAACCAACCAGCAAAATGAAATTTGGGATGCCAATGCAGCACCGGAGCGCATTGTTGCACCCACTGAGGAATTGATTGTCGATGTGGGGGGATTTGAAGGCCCACTGGATTTGTTGTTGGAATTGGCACGCGCCCACAAGATTGATCTGGCGCAAGTGTCTATCGTCGCGTTGGCTGATCAATATCTGTCTTTCATTGATCGCACTAAATCCATGCGCATTGATGTGGCCGCTGATTATCTGGTGATGGCGGCTTGGCTTGCATATCTCAAATCGCGCCTATTGATCCCACAACCGCCTGGGGGAGATGAAGCGGCCCCGCAAGATATGGCAGCGCGTCTCGCATTTCGGTTGCAGCGCTTGGCGGCAATGCGTGAAGCTGCAGCCCAACTGATGAAGCGTCCGCAACTCGGCCAACATGTATTCGCCCGTGGCGCACCTCAGGCTTTAGCCGTGGAAGTGACCCGCGAATATGCCGACAACCTGATTGACCTTCTCAAAGTTTATGCCGAACGACGCACCCGTAAAATGGTTCGCCAAACTTATACCGTCAAACGCCAAACCACGTGGTCAATTAAAGAAGCGCGCGATGCCATTGAACGCATGGTGGGCAGCATGGATGATTGGGGCACATTTGATCACTGGCTAGAACGCTATCTTTCCACCAAAGAAACCCGCCGCACCGTGCGTGCCTCAAGCTTCACTGCCAGCTTAGAATTGGCTCGTGATGGCCGCATTGAGATGCGCCAGGAAATGGCATTCCACCCGATCTATTTGCGCCGTAAGGCCCAAAACGAAATCACGCAGGAACAAGATTCATGACAGGCGCACCCGCATCCCTTGAAAAAGACGAAACGATGGAGGAAATCAGCACCGTGATCAGCCTGCATCCAATGGCAGACCGCGCTGAAAGCCTGCGCATTATTGAAGCTATGTTGTTCGCTGCTGCAGAGCCTCTATCCGTTGCAGCATTTGGCGAGTTTCTGCCGACAGGTGTTGATGTAGGCGCTCTATTGGCTGATCTTGCTGCCAATTATGAAAACCGCGGTGTTAACATTGTGCAGGTGGCAGGCAAGTTTGCGCTACGCACGGCTCCAGATATGGGATCACTTTTGCGCCGCGAAAAGATTGAGCAGAAACGCCTCACCAAAGCCGCCCTCGAAACTTTGTCAATTGTTGCGTATCATCAGCCTGTCACCAGAGCCGAGATTGAAGACATTCGTGGTGTGGCCATTTCCAAGGGTACACTGGACAATCTGCTTGAAATTGGTTGGGTAAAAATGCGTGGCCGCCGCAAAACACCGGGCAGGCCAGTGACTTATGGCACCACGGAATCATTCCTCTCACATTTCGGCCTGAATGAATTGACTGATTTGCCAGGTTTGCAAGAACTCAAGGCCGCAGGCTTGCTTGATGCCAATGTGCCACCTGGCTTTGATGTGCCAATGCCGAAGCTGTCAGATGCGTTGACGGCTGACGAAGAACCTCTTGATGGCACAGAACAAATGCCACTCGAAATGCATTTGCCGGATGAAAATGAGATGCCAGACACTGCAGAGGGTTAATAGCTAAAATGCTGGTGTATTCACCTTAATGATTCATCATGAATATCGCATTTCGCTTGTTTACCATAGCTTTAGCTGGAGAATTTTCCTTACCTGAGTCATATTCTGTTCATAGATTTTGAACGCGCTGAATACTTTCTCTCCAGAGTTTATTCAGCACCTCTCAGCAGGACGGCGACTTGCATCAGCACCAAGCGCCGTCCGCTTCCCAACTGAGGGCCAACCGTTCGGCACGGGTGATAAAACCCATTTTGAGATGTCTTGTTGTCAGGTCAGCCGCATCTCCTGATTTCAAGGCTACGCCGGTCCGGGCCAGAACTGAGTGGCCTCCTCGTTCCGAATAACCCGGATCGGCACTTCCCCCATGCCTTCTGAACCAACAAAAAAGGCGCCGGAAATTCCAGCGCCCTTGTTTGACACAGAAAACCGATCCTACTTGATCTTGGTTTCCTTGAATTCCACATGCTTGCGCACAACTGGATCATATTTGGTGAATGAGAACTTGTCAGTCTTGGTGCGCGAGTTCTTCTTGGTGACATAGAAGTAGCCGGTGTCTGCAGTTGACTCCAACTTGATCTTGATAACGTTGCCTTTGGCCATAATGTAAACTCCGATTTGGTGGCGATAGACCCCAATTGTGGCCCAAAGTCAAGGTTTGATGGCAGGTTTCGTTGCAGCGCCCAGCCCGTGCATACCCATGGCCCATTGCAGGCCAATAACAGCACCTTTGACGCGCGGCAAAAGCAACAAAGACAGAATAGCAATTGCTGGCAGCCAAATCGCAAAATCCACCCACATTGGCGGGTGCCAAATCACTTCTGCCGTTAACATGGCTGGCACAATGATATGGCCAACCAACAAAATGGTGAAATAGGGTGGGGCGTCATCGGCTTGATGGTGAGAGAGGTCTTCTCCACAATGCGCACAGTGATCAACAACCTTTAGATAGTGGTGTAGCAGCGCTCCTTCACCGCAGGCCGGGCACTTAAGCATGAAGCCACGCCACACCGCATCACTCTTATTCTGATTCATCTGCGCTTACCTTTCTTAACGCGTCGCGGCGGCTTGCCTGCTCGACCAGCAGAAACCATTTCAAATCGCAAGCCACCTTTAACCGGCGCAACCTCTAACAGTTTCACCTCAACCCTGTCACCGAGTTGGAACGTCTCACCTGTTGAGCGCCCACGCAGCGCATGCGCCACCTCATCAAACACAAAATAATCGCGGCCTAAACCAGCCACTGGCACAAAACCATCGGCCCCACTTCCATCCAGCACCACGAACAATCCAGCGCCAACAACGCCCGATATTTTGCCATGGAATGTGGCGCCCACTTGTGGTGCCAACCATGCGGCAATCAGTCGGTCATTGGTTTCACGCTCGGCAATCATAGCGCGGCGCTCTGCTGTGGCCAGCATTTCGGCCGTATCTTCTAACTGCTCAATATCTTGAACCGATAGGCCGTCATCGCCAAACCCTAACGCTTTTATCAAAGCGCGGTGCACAATCAAATCCGCATAGCGTCTGATGGGCGAAGTGAAATGCGCATAACGGCTGAGCGCCAAACCAAAGTGACCGAGATTATCAGGCTTATAAGTGGCTTGCATCTGCGTGCGCAAAACAATCTCATGAATCAGCAGTTCAAAGTCTTCACCCTTCACAGATTCCAAAAGCCTATTGAACTGGGCTGGCTTTACACTCTGGCCCAAAGCCCATTCGCGCTGCACGGTGCGCAAGAATGTCGCCAGGTTTTTGAGTTTCTCTGGAGATGGACTTTCATGCACGCGGTAAAGCAAAGGTGTCCGGCGCTTTTCCAATTCTTCAGCGGCTGCAACATTGGCCTGAATCATAAATTCTTCGATGAGGCGGTGCGCATCAAGGCGAGGCGGAACGACAACTTTCTCGATGTTGCCTCTGTCATCGAGAATTATTTTACGCTCCGGCAAATCCAGCGCAAGAGGAGAACGCTTATCTTGAGCTTTCTTCAAACAGCGATAAGCCGCCCATAGCGGTTTCAGCACACCCTCAAGCAGGTCATCCGTTTTAGGCCCGCGCCTACCGTCGATGGCAGCTTGGGCTTCTTCATATGAAAGTTTAGCGGCAGAGCGCATCGCCACACGGTGAAACTGGTGCGCCGTTTTATTGCCAGCGCTGTTGAAATGCATCACGCAAGCAAGGGCAGGGCGCAATTCACCTTCGCGCAATGAACACAGATCATTTGAAATACGTTCCGGCAACATCGGAACAACCAGATCAGGAAAATAAACTGAATTGCCGCGTATGCGTGCTTCTCTGTCTAATGCTGAAGCGGGCAGCACATAATGCGCCACATCGGCGATCGCCACGATCACCTTAAAGCCGCCGGCGCCATCGGCCTCGGCAAAAACCGCATCGTCATGATCACGTGCATCGGCAGGATCAACGGTGATGAACGGTATTTTGGTGAAGTCTTCGCGGCCTGAACCGTTGAAGACTTTCAATGCTTGCGCTTCATCCAATACCCGTTGAGGGAACTGGTTAGGAATGCCATGTTGGTTGATGGCAATCAGCGAAATATTTCTGGGATCATTGAGATCACCGAGCCGCTCTAACACCTTGGCTGCTGGCAGACCAAACCCGCGTTCACGAATGATTTCAAAAGCCACCAATTCGCCGTTCGTTGCACCCGCTTCATCACCTGACATCACCTGATACTCAGTGCGGGCCTTTTTATCCACTGGCGCAATGCGTGCACCATGGCCTTTCACCAACTGCAACACGCCAAGTAACCGCCCGGCCTTCTGCGGCAATAAGCGCATAATCTTGGCTTGATGTGAATAACCCGCGTGGCATGGCAGTAATTCAAATTTAGCCACGGCGCGTTCACCGCGCTTCGGGCTGCGCCCTTCACTCACCTTGATCAGCAGGGCAGGGCCTTGTGCCACACCATCTTCGCCCACCAATTGCCCGGTGAGTTCGCCTTCATCTTCACCCGTAATTTCCACCACGCCCATAGGCGGCAAGCGGGTCTTGCTGGCAAAGCTGCGCTTCTGGCGTGTAACTTGCCCACTCCCAGATAAATCCTTGAGCATTTTCTTGAGACCGATTTTATCTGCCCCTTTAATGCCAAATGCCCGCGCAATATCCCCCTTGCCAATCGCCCCCGGTGTGGCAGTGATATATTGCATCAGCTCAGCTGCCGTCGGCAGGCCGGACCTCGGTTCAACCTTGCGCTTAGGCTTCTGCGCCACTGGCGACCTTAGCTTTTGCTGGTTTCTTCTTAGCAACCTTCTTTGCAGCCTTTTTCTTTGCCGCTTTCCGAGCTGGCTTTTTGCCAGATTTCTCGGCACGTTCTGCCAATAATGCAATGGCTTGTTCCATCGTCACTGCTTCAGGCGCTGTGTCTTTGGGTAAAGTTGCATTGGTCTTATCGTGCTTCACATAAGCACCGTATTTGCCGTTGAAGATTTCAACCTTGCCGCCATCTGGATGATCGCCCAAGGAACGCAGCGCACCGGGACGCGCCCGATTGCTCGGCCCTTTGGCGCGTTTCTCCGCTAACAAATCCACAGCACGGTTCAGCCCTATGGTGTAAACTTCTTCGGGGTCTTTTAGATTGGCATAGACCCCATCATGCAAAATGAATGGCCCGAAGCGCCCGAAGTTTGCAACGATTGGCGTTTGCGTTTCAGGATGTAAACCAACTTCACGCGGCAGCGAAAGAAGCCGTAGCGCTTGCTCTAAAGTAATTGATGCGGGTGGTGTGGCACGAGGAATAGATGCGCGTGTTGGCTTTTCGCCTTCCACTGTTTCGCCAAGTTGCAAGTATGGACCGAAGCGGCCAATACGGCGCGTCACGTTCTGACCAGTCTCGGGGTCTTGTCCCAAAATTATACCGTCAGCAGGCACGGCGTCAGCCGCACCCTCAGCACCCACCGACATCTGCCGTGTGTAGTTACATGTCGGATAATTGGTGCAGCCAATAAACGATCCAAAGCGCCCAAGCTTTAGTGACAACCGGCCATCAGCGCATGAAGGGCAGGCGCGTGGATCACCACCATCAGCACGCGCAGGGAAAATATGAGGCGCGAGCAGATCATTCAATGTGTCGATCACTTGCGTGATGCGCAAATCTTTTACTTCACCCAAAGCGGCAGTGAAATCTTTCCAGAACTGACGCAGCACGTCCTTATAGTTTATCTCGCCAGCTGATATTTGATCCAGCTGCTCTTCCAAGTTTGCGGTGAAATCATATTCCACATAACGCTTGAAGAAGCTTTCGAGAAAGCCTGTCACAACGCGGCCCTTATCATCAGGGATCAAGCGCTTCTTTTCAATGCGCATATATCCACGATCGGACAGCGTCTTTAAAATCGAAACATAAGTCGATGGCCGACCAATACCCAGTTCTTCAAGGCGCTTAATAAGCGTTGCTTCCGAAAAACGCGGTGGAGGTTCAGTGTGATGTTGGTTCGGCGTGATAGATTTCACACCCGTGGCATCACCTCGCGCCATCGCAGGCAAGCGCTTGGCATCTTCATCTTCGCTGTCATCATCTAGGTCTTCAGTATAGGCGCGAAGGAAGCCATCAAACTTCACAACTGATCCAGTGGCACGGAAAACATAATGCTTGCCATCGCTGCCAGTGGCGCCGATGTCAGCGGAAGTGCGCTCCATCTCAGCGCTTTCCATCTGGCTGGCGATGGTGCGTTTCCAAATCAACTCATAAAGCGCGAGTTGCTCTGCTTCTAATGCGGACCGTACTTGGTCAGGATGCCGCGAAAGTTCAGTTGGGCGAATTGCTTCATGGGCTTCCTGCGCATTCTTGGCCTTAGACGTATATTTGCGTGGAACCGATGGCACATAAGGCTCACCAAAGTTTTTTAGAATGGCATTGCGTGCCGCAGCAATGGCCTCAGGCGCCATGTCCACGCCGTCGGTTCGCATATAAGTGATGAGGCCTACAGTTTCACCGCCAATTTCGACGCCTTCATAAAGGCGCTGGGCAATCTGCATGGTACGCGCCGATGAGAAACCCAATTTGCGCGAGGCTTCCTGCTGCAAAGTTGAAGTGCGGAATGGCGGAAAGGGATGGCGCTTGGCTGGTTTGCTTTCAAGGCTGTCCACCTTAAAGACTTGGCCCTTTAATGCCGCTGCAATTGCTGTGGATGTGCCAGCCTCACTTAACGCTAACTTTTCAAGGCGCTTGCCATCTACGCTGGACAAGGCGGCCTGGAATTCAGTACCCTGGGAGGTGGTGAACACCCCATCGATCGTCCAATATTCTTGCGGGCGGAAAGCTTCAATTTCCAGTTCGCGATCACAAATGATCCGCAAAGCCACAGATTGCACGCGCCCAGCAGAGCGCGAGCCCGGCAGCTTGCGCCACAACACGGGTGAGAGCGTAAAGCCAACCAAATAATCCAGTGCGCGGCGCGCCAAATATGCATCAACCAGCGCTGTATCTAACGCGCGCGGGTTGGCCATGGCTTCAAGGACGGCCGATTTGGTGATGGCGTTAAACGCCACCCGTTCGACCTTCTTGCCTTTGAGCGCTCCCTTTTTGGTGAGAACTTCCAGCACATGCCATGAAATAGCTTCACCTTCACGGTCAGGATCGGTTGCCAGAACTAATTTGTCATCGTTTTTCAAAGCAGCGGAAATGTCAGACAGGCGTTTGGCAGATTTGCTATCAACCTCCCAATCCATAGCAAAGTCATCATCCGGCTTCACTGAACCGTCTTTGGCAGGCAAATCACGCACATGGCCAAAAGACGCCAAAACGGTGAAATCCTTACCTAGATATTTGTTGATGGTTTTTGCCTTGGAAGGCGATTCGACAACGACAACGGCCATTAATACGGTCCCAACTGAACTGCCCACATAGGGTGCAATGCCCATTTAAGCAAGTTGAGGTGGTTTTTTTGGGATAAGGATTAAAAATACAACCACCACACAACCTCTAATGACTTTATTTTAAATAATGCAAGCTTATGTTGTCTAAGTAATGTAAGCGGCAGCGTGAGGTTGTTATGGTCGAAGAAACAAAAAAGTCACCCACATTTGCAAAGCAACCGCGCGCGACTGATCTCAGCATTGGCCTCAATGATGCAAAACAGGTGGCGCAATATATCGCAGACATGTCGCTGGAACTGCGTAATTTGGCCAAGGCCAACAAGCTGGTCACACTTCAAGGCTTGCTCGAGGTGGTCTTTTATGAGGCGTTTGGTGCCGCAGTTCAGAATGAAGTTCCGGAAGGTGAGGCTGAACACTTAAGAGTGCTTAGTCGCGCCTCAGAAGGATAATCAGGCAAGTTTCAAATCCCACTCACCAAAATGAGTGGCGAAAGGGGCCCGCCCTACACCCCCATTCCCAAGGGCGGGCCCCGATCCACCGCGTCACAATATGTGCTTGGCGTGCCCCAAGGGTTCGGCATGGGCAATGACGCGTTTGAGCCGTGGAAGTTTGGCCATGAGGCGTGCTTCTACTCGTTCCAGCACCGTATGGCAGGCCTCTAGGCTTAAGTTCGCAGCAAAGCGGCAATGATAGTGCAAATAGAGTTCAGTGCCGCTGCGCCGCAGCCTAATGTTATGAACATCTTTCAATGCTTTCTCGCCGCGTACAGCGCCTTTCAAAGCCAGTTCCACCTTTCTGAACATTGGCTTTTCAGCCACCACGCTCAACAGTGTTTCACCCGGCCTTGGTTCGATATGACTTTCAACTTCTAATCCGCCGCCAAGGCCTTTTCTAATTGTATTCTCCAATTCTGTCGCCCGTTCATGCGCTACCCCCAGCGAAAGCCGCTCGGGCAATTCGAGATCAAAGCTTATCGCACGCTTACCTCCAACGTCCTGAACTACCAGATGATGAATAGACAAGCCCTGTTGGGCAGAAATGGCCAAAACCTTTTGTTGTGCAGTTTCACTATCCAAAGCCACTGGCTCTAACGCCACATTCACATCCGCGCCCGGCAAAACGATTTGAACGAGGGCCTTTAATCTATGACCCAAATCAGCGATTGCAGCTGTAGGCAAGCTCCGCGGCACCAACGCGACAAATGATACATAGGAAACACGCCCCACTTGGCGAACCCGTAACTGGTCAACGGAAAGCACCGAAGATTCTTGTGCCAATGTTTGGAGCAACAGCGTGCTCACACCTTCGGGGGCGCGGTCCAGAAGTGCTGAAATGGTTTCAGAACAAAGCTTGAATCCGAGCCAAAAGATAAATCCACTGACCAGCAACGCCGCAATTGCATCAGCAATTGGAAATCCTAAGGCTACACCAACAAGCCCGATGAGCACTGCACACGAAGCATAAATATCTGCCTCAAAGTGCTTGGCATCGGCTGCTAACGCCGCACTGCCTTCTGCTGCTGCCACGCGCTTCAGCGTGCCCGAGCGCCAAAAATCAATGATGATGCCAAGCCCCAGCAAGCCAAATGCCCACCAATGGGTGGCAAATGGCGCTGCACCAATAACCAAATGCAACACTGCCTCATAGGCGATAAAAAATGCGGTCATCATCAAAAGAACGGCCTCGGCCAATGCCGCGATATTCTCTATGCGGGCGTGGCCATAGTGATGTTCGTCATCTGGGGGCAGATCAGCAAAGCGAACCGCAAACCAAGTAATAACAGTTGCACCAAGATCAATGAGGCTATGCAAAGCCTCTGACAAAACCCCCAAAGAACCAGTGGCAATAACAACCACAAATTTGGCTGTCGTCATCACCACGCTGGCCGCGATTGAGATTAACGCTGCGTTGGCTTTTTTGGCGTGAGAGGTTGTCTGCATATCACTGACTTAAACCATCTTGCAAATTGCATCGACCAATTTATGCTTGATGCATGAATAAACCTACATTGATAATTGCTAACAAGAATTATTCTTCATGGTCGTTGCGTCCCTATATGGCCATGGCCCAATTTGCCATTCCATTTGATGAAAAATTGATCCCCTTTGGTGAACCGGAATTTGGCAAAGCCGTGCGGCGCCATTCCAAGGCGGGATTGGTGCCGGTGCTCAAACACAAAGGTCTAATAATTTGGGACAGCTTGGCCATCATGGAATATCTCGCCGAGACTTGGCCCAAAAAGCAGATGTGGCCCAAAAACAAAGCCGCCCGCGCTTTTGCCAGAGCAATCTCAGCTGAGATGCACAGTGGATTTAAAGCTCTGCGTGGTGCGTGCCCGATGAATTTACGGCGTTCGCCAAAACCAATTACTGTGAATGACGCTGTTCTCAAGGACGTGGCACGATTTGAATATATCGTCGCAGAATGCCGCAAAGATTACAGCACAGGCGGGCCATTCCTGTTTGGCAAGTTCAGTCTAGCCGATGTAATGTTCACACCCTTGGTCACAAGGTTAGAAACTTATGCTTTCACAGTTAAGCCAACCACGCTTGCTTATATGAATGCCATCATAAAAACGACTGCCTTCCAATCATGGAAAGCAGCCGCACTTAAAGAGAAATGGATCGTACCGGAAGACGAAGTGGATTGAGTGCCCTAGTGCAAGCGATGTGCAAATCGCATTCAGGCGATATTTAAGTACGCTTATATTTATACGTACACCACCAGCCGGTGCGGCCAAAGCGAGTTGTCCATACCGTGCTAATTTCAAGTTCCTTACTATACTTCACACGGCACCCGCCAAGAACTTCAACTTGGGGTTTGGATTTCGCACCGTGAACTAAGTTGTCAAATCAGAGCGCGTTTGCATTTTAGCAGATGCAACTGTTGTTCGCACACATGAAAACGACCGCCTTCCAATCTTAGAAA
>Ga0209483_1000138_pt1 | contig 69716 bp, 55 predicted proteins | sample NGEPerA_FD_184508 | JGI IMG/M metagenome (GOLD analysis project Ga0209483, IMG submission 184508) | Arctic peat soil microbial communities from the Barrow Environmental Observatory site, Barrow, Alaska, USA - NGEE PermafrostL2-A... | ecosystem: Environmental > Terrestrial > Soil > Wetlands >... | reverse complement strand
AGCCTCACCGCCCGCCACCAGAAGGCAAAGGCCTCAGCCTAGCCAACGATTGCGATCATCCTACCACGCTCGGGCCGGTACATTTTGAAGTGCCCGCGGCTGGTACACTTTGAACTGCCCGCCGAGGTTTCGGCCTCATCCAGGAGAGCAGCGAGCTTAGGAAGCTTTGTTCGGAAGTGATCGGCGACGACGCACCATTGCTCGTGCGCGGCTTCCGTCGTCTCTTGCGCAAAGGCGGTGTTGATCAGGGCGAGAACCATCTGCCGCTGACCCTTGTTCGCGTACGCCAGAGCGTTGCGCATGAAGTGCACGCGGCAGCGTTGCCACGTCGCGTTGAACACCTTCGCGATCGCCGCCTTGAGCCCCAAGTGCGCGTCGGAGATGACGAGCTTGACGCCGCGCAGGCCACGTCGCGTGAGGTCGCGTAAGAATTCGAGCCAGAACGGCTCCGCCTCGCTCGGGCCAACGGCCACACCGACGATTTCCCTTACGCCGTCAGTGTTTACGGCGACGGCGATATCACCGCAACCGATATGATGCGGCCGGCTTGGCGCACCTTCACGTACGTCGCGTCGATCCACAGATACGGCCAGTCTCCTTCGAGCGGTCGCGTGAGAAACGCGTTTACGCGCTGGTCGATATCAGCGCAGAGTCGCGACACTTGGCTTTTCGAGATCCCAGTCATGCCCATCGCCTTGACCAGCTCGTCGACGGATCGCGTCGAGACGCCCTGAATGTATGCTTCCTGGATCACCGCTGCGAGGGCTTTCTCGGCGGTCCGACGCGGCTCCAGGAATGCGGGGAAATACGAGCCGCGACGTAGCTTCGGAATGTGCAGATCGACCGAGCCGACCCGCGTCTCCCAGAGCCGATCGCGATACCCGTTGCGACTGTTGCTACGCTCGGACGTTCGCTCGCCGTACTCCGCACCCGTGCGCTGCTCGACCTCGAACTCCATCAGCCGCTCGGCGACGTGAGCGAGGAGCTCGCGGACGACATCGTCCTGGGCCCCCTTCTCAACGAGCTCGGCGAGTGCCATACTGACCTTGGCCATCGTGGTGTCCCTTCGCGGAAAGTCGTTTGTGCAAAAACAACCTTCGCCAAGAGCCACGATGGCCGCCCTCTATCCTAGGCGACCCGCCTCATACACCACGCACGGGGACACGATCGTGACGTCACGCTAACGTCGTGGTGGGAGTATTGAGGGGCAGGATTTTGCCCAAGTAAAAATCTATGGTGCTCACCATAGATTTCTCGTGCGCCCCAAAAGGGCTCGCCTGGGCGCCTAGCGAGCGGGGCTTTACGGCCGCGCGCGGTCCGCTTTTTCGAGGGCAGCGACCCGCGCGCTGAGGAGCCCAACGGCGGCCTCAAGCCGCTTGATGCCGGTAGCAAACAACTTCGCTTTGGGTCATGCCACGAATCCTAGCGAAAGCCGTCCGCAGTATGATAAAGCGACTTCTTAGGCCGCCTCGCGGTTGCGGAGCACGTCCGGCAGGTTAGCGAGGTCGTGCAGCGTCCAGAAGCGATCGGTAAGGCCCGCGGCGAGTGCCGGCGTCTTGCCTTTGATTCCTGAATGCTTGCGAACGTAATTGTAGTACATGAAGTGCAGCGCGAGCGCGCGGTTTAGATTCAACGCCTTCTTGCTGTAGCCGTTCGTTAGTCGCGTGAACCGGCGCGACGACATACGCAGCGTGAGGTTCTTTCGCTCAACGTGCGATGTTGAAATATCGCTCATGACGGGATTGCCTGAAACCGCTACGCGATAGAACGACGAGACTTGCGCGGGCGAGTAGCGCGATTCGGGATCCCGGCCCTGTCCCATGCTTCCGTACTGCTTGATGATTTGTCCGTTATCCGCGTCCGATCCGAACGCTTCTTCAATCGCCGGAAGGTAGCCGCGAAAGCCGTCGGTGGAGATTTGTACGCGACCGATGGTGCGCTCGCGCAAGTCGCACATGAACACCCGCGCGCACCATAGCTCGCGCTTCGCGAGCAGCCACGAAATGACGAGCTTCGTATCAGCGTCCATCGCGATCCAGGTCCATTGATCGCCAACGCCGTCGCCCTTCTTGTTGGCCGGGACGTTCCGCTCTTTGGCCTTGCAGTAGGACCAAATCTCGTCCGCCTCGATCCGCTTCGCGCGGACGCCACGAACGAGGTCATCGTGGAAGAAGCCGCAGGCGTCGCCGACCTCGGCAAGCAGGCGCAGGACCGTATTCTTCTGGACACCGCACATCCGGGCAGCTCCACGGACGCTCGTCCCTTCGACTAAGGCAGCCAGGATGTGGGCTCCCAGGTCCAGAGGTAAACGATTCATGCTCCTACTATGCGTGAGCGGTCACGCATAGTCAAGGCTTTCGCCGTGGAACCGATACGGAGATTGAGGGTATCTCTACGCTGGCAACGGTTTAGCTACACGCTCTAGCGAAGATTGTGACGAGACATGAGCGAAGGCCGTTGAAGTACCGGGAGGTTCGACGCATGGTTCGTGATGACGGCTGGACTGTACGCCAACAAGAGGGCAGCCATGAGCAGTACGTCCATCCAACTAAGCGTGGGCGTGTGACTATCGCCGGTCGCGACGGCGCGGACGTTCCGCCAGGGACACTCAACAGTATCTTGAAGCAGGCAGGCTTGCGATGATGTATGGAATCGTCTTTGAGCAGGCGCCCGATGGCAGCGTCGGAGCCTACCTTCCTGATATGCCTGGAGTCGCCGTTGTCGGGTCGGACCAAGCCGACGCCATCGCTATGCTGGATCAAGCGGTCCGCTGGCACGTTGACGGTATGATCGAGGACGGCGACCCGCTCCCCGATCCTTCGGACCCTTCTGGCTATGAATGGCTGATTGTTCTTGATAGGACGTTTGTTGACCGTATGGTGCCAGGGCTGCGCGGAACCGTAATGACGATCTCCAACTCGTCTACTCCGCTAAATAAGTCATCTAGGCGACCCGCCACCGCCACCCCACGAAAAGTCACCGAACAGTCTCTCGCCATCGCGTGAGCGCCTGGCTCACGCTCGCTGACTTTGCTCAAGTCCATGCGGGCAAGCTATACATCGTTGGTGGTGGGGTTAATATATTAGGCCCGGGCCCTGTCTCAATGGGCGTTGCCGTTCAGGTTGTGGTCCCTTGGAATGACCGCAGCAGGCGCCGCCATCTAGTCGTGAGACTGTACGGCCTGGATCAGAACGCGATTTCGGTGCCCACCCCGGTTGGCGATATCCAAGTGGAGGTCGGCGCCGATTTTGAGGTGGTCCCAGCGCCGGGGACGCCACCGGCAAGCGAATTGCCCTTCGCCTTTGCGTTCTACGCGCCTAACCTGCCGTTACCACCGGGAAGCTACGCGTGGCGGCTATTCTTGGACGACAGCCCCGATGCGTCAGCCCACGCTACTTTCGCTGTGCGCGGCGCCCCGGCGCCTGGGCAGGCGTTTTAGGCAAGGCGCCAAGCCGCCAACGTCAAGTCAAAGCGACCCAATACCCCCCCTAGCTACTGCCTTGAGTTTCGGGGGCCTCTCTGATATAATACCTGCCTATGCCCTTCGGCCGATAACGCGGACCCAAGGAACGTCAAGACCGGCGTCTCCTGGGGTCTCTTTCTGTTGGAACGACCAGCCGTGTCAGCCTGTCCTCCAGGCGGTTCCGTCCAACGAAAACCCCAGCCACCCGGTTCTCCTGACGTCACCTCGGCCGCCTCTGTCTGTCCGACGCGCTGAGCAAAGGAATCGATGAACCTCCTCGACGTCAACAATTTCGACGCGATGCGGATCGGGCTCGCGTCGCCCGAACAAATTCGTGCGTGGTCTTTCGGCGAAGTCAAGAAGCCTGAGACGATCAACTACCGCACGCTCAAACCCGAGCGGGACGGCCTCTTCTGCGAGAAGATCTTCGGGCCGACCAAAGACTGGGAATGCCACTGCGGCAAGTACAAGCGCATTCGCTTCAAGGGGATGATCTGCGACCGCTGCGGCGTCGAGATCACGCGCGCGAAAGTGCGCCGCGAGCGGATGGGCCACATCGAGCTCGCTACGCCCGTCACGCACATCTGGTATTTCAAGGGCGTGCCCTCGCGCATCGGCATCCTGCTCGACATGTCGCCGCGCCAGCTCGAAAAGGTGATCTATTTCGCCGCGTACGTGACGACCGATCCGGGCGACACGACGCTGACCAAGCGCGAGATCCTCACCGAGCAGAAGTACCGCGAGAGCCGTGAGAAGTACGGCACGCGCTTCAAGGCCGGCATGGGCGCGGAAGCGATCCGCGAGCTGCTGCGCGACCTGAACCTGCGCAAGCTCCAAGAAGATCTGCGCCGCGAGTTCAAAGAGACCTCGGGCCAGAAGCGCATCAAGGCGATCAAGCGGCTCGAAGTCGTCGAAGCGTTCCTCGCCAGCGGCAACAAGCCGGAGTGGATGATCCTCTCCGCCGTGCCGGTGATCGCGCCGGAGCTGCGCCCGATGGTGCAGCTCGACGGCGGCCGTTTCGCAACGTCCGACTTGAACGATCTCTATCGCCGCGTCATCAACCGCAACAACCGCCTCAAGCGGCTGCTGGAGCTGAGCGCGCCCGAGATCATCATCAAGAACGAGAAGCGCATGCTGCAAGAAGCGGTCGATGCGCTGATCGACAACGGGCGCCGCGGGCGTCCGGTGACGGGGCCGAACAACCGTCCGCTGAAATCGCTCTCGGATATCCTCAAGGGCAAGCAGGGGCGGTTCCGTCAGAACCTGCTCGGCAAGCGCGTCGACTACTCGGGCCGTTCGGTCATCGTCGTCGGCCCGAACCTCAAGCTGCACCAGTGCGGCTTGCCTAAGGAGATGGCGCTCGAGCTCTTCAAGCCGTTCGTGATGAAGAAGCTCGTCGACCGCGGTCAGGCGCACAACATCAAGAGCGCGAAGCGCATGGTCGAACGCGTCCGCCCGGAAGTGTGGGACGTCCTCGACGAAGTGATTCGCGAGCACCCGGTGCTGCTCAACCGCGCCCCGACGCTCCATCGTCTCGGCATCCAGGCGTTCGAGCCGGTGCTGGTGGAAGGCAAAGCCATCCATCTGCATCCGCTGGTCTGCACGCCGTACAACGCCGACTTCGACGGCGACCAGATGGCCGTGCATCTTCCGCTGAGCGCCGGTGCGCAGGCGGAAGCGCGCATCCTGATGCTCTCGGCGAACAACATCCTTCAGCCCTCGTTCGGGAACCCGGTGTCGATCCCGACCCAGGACATGGTCCTCGGTCTGTACTGGCTCACGTTCCAGCCCGACGAGTACAAGGGCCCCGCGAAGGCGCAGCTCGACTCCGACGCGCTCTACTCATCGCCCGTCGAACGGAACGGCGTGACGCGCCTCAACGAAGACGGCTCGGCGATGCTGCCGGCGTTCAAGGACGGCACCGAAGCCGTCACCGCCCTCAACCATCGTCTGATCGGTCTGCACGAGTGGATCGAAGTGCGCATCAACGGCAAGCGCCTCAAGACGACGGCCGGCCGGGTGATCTTCAACGAGGCGTTCCCGCTCGAGTGGAACTACCCGTACCTCAACCACATCCTCGACAAGGCCGCGCTCAAGAAGCTGATCACCGAGAGCTATCGCAAGTTCGGCAACGCCGCCACGGCGGAGTTCCTGGACGCGATCAAGGCGCTCGGCTTCCACTACGCGACGCAGTCGGGGACGACGGTCTCGATCAGCGATATCATCGTGCCGCAAGTGAAGCACGAGCTGCTCGACAAGGCGCAGGCCGAGGTCGACGAGCTCCACGGTCTGTTCGACCAGGGCTTCATCTCGGACGACGAGCGCTACAACAAGACGATCGAGATCTGGCAGAAGACCGGCGACGACGTCACCGGCGCGATGCAGGCCGCTCAGAACCCGCTCAACCCGGTGTTCATGATGGCGACCTCCGGCGCGCGCGGCTCGATCGCGCAGGTCAAGCAGCTCGGCGGTATGCGCGGACTCATGTCCGACCCGTCGGGCCGCATCCTCGAGATCCCGGTCAAAGCCTCGCTCAAAGAAGGTCTGACCGTCCTCGAGTACTTCATCTCGACGCACGGCGCTCGCAAGGGTCTCGCCGACACCGCGCTGCGCACGGCCGACTCGGGCTACCTGACGCGCCGTCTCGTCGACGTCGCGCAGGACGTCATCATCCGCGAAGAAGACTGCGGAACGTCGAACGGCATCCTCGTCTCCGACATCACCGTCGGCAAAGAGACGATCGAGCCGATCTACGACCGCATCATCGGCCGCCGTGCCGCCGAGGACATCCGCAACCCGGAGAACTCGCGCGACAAGATGGTCCGACGCGATGAAGAGATCGACGAAGAGAAGGCCAAGACGATCCTGGCCGCCGGCGTGAAGACGGTGAAGATCCGTTCGACGCTCGCATGCCAGGCGAAGTACGGCGTCTGCGCGATGTGCTACGGCCGCAATCTCGCGACCGGCCTCAAGGTCGACATCGGCGAGGCGGTCGGGATCATCGCGGCACAGTCGATCGGTGAACCGGGCACGCAGCTCACGCTGCGCACCTTCCACACCGGCGGCGTCGCGCAGGAAGACATCATCACCGGTCTCCCGCGTGTCGAGGAAATCTTCGAAGCGCGCAAGCCGAAGGGCGAGGCGCCGGTGGTCGAGGTCGCGGGCACGATCAAGTTCGGTGAGGAGAAGGGCAAGCGCGTCGTCTTCGTCACCGACGAAGAAGGCGTCGACCACGAAGTCGACGTCCCGTCGAACACGCACCTCAGCGTGATCGAAGGACAGCAGGTCACGGCCGGTCAGCCGGTCGCGGAAGGCTCGCTCAACCCGCACGACATCCTGCGAATCAAGGGCGAGACCGCGCTGCAGAACTACCTGGTGCAGGAAGTGCAGAAGGTCTACCGCTCGCAGGGCGTCGACATCAACGACAAGCACATCGAAGTGATCGTTCGCTCGATGCTGCGCAAGGTCAAGATCGTCGACGGCGGGGACACCCGGATGCTTCCGGGCCAACTGATCGAAGCGGCGGTGTTCGCGGAAGAGAACGACAAGATCAAAGGCGAGGGCGGCAAGATCGCGGAGGGCAGCCCGGTGCTGCTCGGCGTGACGAAGGCCTCGCTCGCAACCGAGTCGTTCCTCTCGGCGGCGTCGTTCCAGGAGACCACGCGCGTCCTCACCGACGCCGCGATCAAGGGCAAGCACGACCCGCTGCTCGGTCTCAAGGAGAACGTCATCATCGGGAAGCTGATCCCGGCCGGTACGGGGATGTCGCGATATCGCAATCTCACGATCGAGCCCGAAGGTCAGGATCTCGACGAAGAGGGCCGTCCGAAGAACGTCTTCCTCGACTTCAACCCGGTCGAGGATCTCACGTCGTACGGCGACGTGATCGCCCCGAACGGTCAGGAGCTGAATCCGAAGGTGCTCGGCCCGTACGAGCGCCAGCGGATGGCCGAGAACACGGTCCAGTACGAAGGCGACTACGAGCCCGACGCCACCGTCGGCGCCCCGTCCCTGCGCACGCAGTACAAACCCAAAGGCATCAACCCGGAAGACCTCTAGCCGACGTTCGCATCCGGCAAGAAAGGTTGAGGCCCGCTCTAACGAGCGGGCCTCTTCCGTTTGAGAACACGGTGGCGACTCTCCCCCCCTTTTGTCATCCTGAGCTTGTCGAAGGGCCGTAGTCGTGCCGGCGATGCTGCGGCCATGCCGAAGAGTCCGGCAATCAAAAGCGTCGAACGAGGTTTCATGGATCACCCAGCATGATAGTTGTGGCATGACAGTTTGCGAATCGAACCCGCTCATCCGCGAAGGCTGGTCTGAAGCGAGCGAGGCGATCGCTGCGGTCAATGACGACGAACTCGTATGGCCGGAATTCGGCAACGACAACGAATCACTCGAGTGGTGATGCCGGCGACGTCGCGGCGGTGAGGAAGGTGCCGTCACGGTTCCCGCCCTTCGACAAGCTCAGGATGACAACGGGGAGGTCACAGATCGCGGGCATACTTTGATCTATGTGAACGGGTTGAGCACGGAAACACCGGCGGCGCGAAAGTCCGCTTCGTTCCGCGTGACGATGGTAAGATCGTGATGAAGCGCCGTCGCTGCGATGAGGGAGTCGATGCCGGGAAGCTTGATACCGCGCAACGACAGGACACCGTTCAGCGATCCCCATCGTTCGGCGATGGTTTGGTCGAATGGGTGGATGCGGCCGGAGAAATGGCGGAGCAACTCGGCGAAAAACGCTTCGAGCCGCGCTCGTTTCGTGGCGTCGCGGGCCGACGTTATTCCGCTTCTCAACTCGCCGACCGTGAGAACGCTCAGGTACAGAGTGGTCGGATCCGCCGCTTCGAACCACTCAAGGACACCGGCGTTAGGTTTCGGGCGCTGAGGTTCCGAAATTACGTTCGTATCGAGAAGGAAGCCGCTCAGAGGTCAACCTCCCGGACTGGCGTCCGATCGCGTTCGGGAATCTCGAATTCGGGCCCCGACCGGAGGAATTCGAGAAGCGAGGATTTTGGTCGATCGGAGAGCCGCTCGAAGTCGGCTGATGAAACCATGACCGCCACCTCGCGGCCGTGCTTCGTGATCGATTGGGGTCCGGCGCGTTGCGCCTGGGCGATCAGCTCGCTGAAACGCCCCTTCGCCTCTTGGACCTGCCAGTGGCTCTTCGTCATTATTGAGTCTCCAGGTATAGTCTGACTAGACAGACTATACCTCATCGGGGCAAGGGCCGGCAAGGTCGAACCCTACCCGATTCACGGTATCCCACGAGTGCTTCCACGTCGCTAGGCTGGGAGCATGAGCCGGACCCTCTGCCTCTTGACTGCCGCGACGCTCGCGGGGACCCTCGCTGCCTGCTCGGGGGAGCCTGGGGCTCGCACGCTGATGCCTTCGGTCATGCCTCAGGGGGCGGCAGCTCCGGCGGTGGCCACGGTGGCGGCTGCTACGGCGGCGCCGGCGGCCGTGGGTCGGGCGCTGCGGAGCGTTGGGGCGGCGCTGGCGCCGACTGGGAGCGGGGCGTATTCGGACAAGCAAGGGTCGTTCTCGTACGTCTACTACGTGCCGACGCATGGGACGGCGCCGTATGCGGTCGTGCTGGCGCTGCACGGGTGTCTCGAGAACACGACCAACTTCGAGGCGGGGACGCGCTGGTTCGAAGATGCGGAAGCGAACGGCTACGTCGTCGTGATGCCGCAGCATCTGGTCGGCACCGGCGCCGATGTGAACCCGAACGGGTGCTGGGAGTACTGGAACAATCACTACCGCACCGTCGGTGAACCCGAGGTGTTGGTCGGGATGCTGAAAGACCTCGCGCGGAAAGTTCCGATGGACCGCACGCGCATGTACGTCGCCGGATTGTCGTCGGGTGCGGCGATGACGACCGTGCTCGCGGCGACGTATCCGGACTTCTTCGCGGCCGCCGCGGTCGGATCGGGAACCGAATACCAGCCGTGCGTCACCGACAACGTGATGCAGTGCTACGTCGCGCTGACGACACAGGCGCAGAATCAGGATCCCACCGCGTCGGGACAAGCCGCGTTCCGCGCTGCCGCCGGCAGCGGCGGCAAGACGATCCCGGTGATCCTGTTCCAAGGCGACGCCGACACGGTCGTCGCGCCGTTTAACCTGCCGCAGGCGCTCACGTCGATCGCGGTGATGAACGACGGCATCGCCTCGTTCGGGCGCTTCCCCGGCGTGTGGAACGCGACGCCGACCGCGCAGGACAGCGGCCAGGTTACGGGCGGCTACGCGTACGACCACTACAGCGCCGACAACGGCATGCTCGACTGGACGATCGTGCACGGCATGAACCACGCCTGGTCCGGCGGCGTCAACGACCCGACCTCGAACGCCTCCGACGGCAACAACTACAACGATCCGAAAGGCCCAAACGAAACGCAAGCGTTCCGATCGTTCCTCTTCCGCTACCATCGGTAGTCCGCACGGCGACCACCGCTAGGCCCGCCGCCCCGCCCCCGTTGGGAGAAAGGGCCCGCTCGCGAGAGCCGCGCCCCCGCGCTGGGTAGCCGACATCACCGTGCTTCCTGTCAGCGTGAGCTCGTCGACCACCCCAGTCAGTGTGAGCTCGCCGCCCACCCCCGTCATCTTGAGCTCGTCGATCACCCCCGTCATCCTGAGCTTGTCGAAGGGCCGAGGTCGCGCCCTCCTTGTCGCCGTCGCCGCAACGCTCGCGGCGGTTCAGCCCGCCGCGGCGCGCGAGCTCGCGCTCGCGCAGGGCACGATCGCAATCCACGCTGCGCCGGCCGGACAGACGAGCCCGGCGTGCGCCGAGCTGGTCGTCGAAGCGCGCGACGCGCTCGACAACCACCTCATCGGCCGCACGCGGCCGGAGGACGCCGACGGCGCGTGCCGCTACGCGCTCAGCGTGCCCGCGCAGACGGCGGTGTGGCTACGCCTGCGCCCCGCGCTCGTCGACGCCGCGCGCGTCGACATGACGAGTGCCGGCAGCACGTACGTTCCCGCGCCGCCTGCCGGCCGTCTCGCGTCCAGCCGCAGCGTGCAGATCCGCTTCACGGTCATCGCGCCGAACACGTACTTCTTCGCACCCAACGAGCAGAAGACGGTCCCGCTCAGCTACTAGCTGCTGTACTCGATGTCGGAGAGCAAGAAGCGGACGCCGCCCGTGCCGATGTGCACGGCGTCTTTGATCGCGGCTTGTCCTTCGGGCGTCGCTACCGCGGCGCACGCGTCTTCGTAGCTGTCGAAGTACAGATCCGCGGTGCGGTAGGCCGGCGTCGGGCTGCCGTCTTCCTTCGGGAAAACTTTGGCGAGCTCGGCGCGCTTCACGTTCGGGATCTTCTGCGCGAGCGGAACGTGGATGCTGTTGTAGTGCTGCTCGAACGCTGCGGGATCTTTGGGGTTGTCGTAGACGACGGTCAGTTTGACGCTCATCCCGCTTCGGTACCGCGCCGCCGTCTACGCCCCTGCGTCTCGGCTATTTCTTGCCGGGGGTGTGATAGGAGAAGAGCGGATCGATCCAGGTGACCTGCGGCGCGTTGGTGATGCCGCCTTCCTGGAGCGCGCGGCCCAGGCGGTTCTGCATGAAGGTGCCCTGCGCTTCGCGCGACGTCCACACTTCGATCACATAGAACGCGCCGTCGTCGCCGTCGCCCGCAACGTGGCTTTCCAGCCCCGGCGGCCAATCGCCCGAGCCGTCGGCCTGGTTGATGTTCAGCTTGGCGTTCACCGCGTCGTATTCGGTGCGTCCGACGCCGGTGAATTTCAGAATGAGGCCAACGGCCATGGGCAATTCCTCCGCGAGTGATGGGGGAGGACACTCGTTCGTCAGGGGGGCGGGGCAAGCCCCGCCAGGATCGGTGAACCTGGCGTTCAAAGGAACGTCGCATCACAGACAGCGAGTTGGCTGCCCGTGCCAAGGCCTGGCCGGGCGAGATTGTGTTCGTCGAGGGCCGGCCGATCGAGCTGACCGTCTCGGCCGCCGCTTTCGCGCGCAACGCCGCCGAGATCGTCGCCGCCATGCCGGTCCGGCATCTGAACCTCACTGCGGTCAGCGAATATCCCGCCGTGTTCGACGTGCCGCAGTTCGCGCAGATCGCGTCGCTCGACGGCAGCAAGCAAAACTGGTCGGACGACGCGATTCGCGCGCTGGCCGGTTCCTCGCGGCTCGGTTCATTGCGTTGGCTGAAGCTCACGGACGCCGGTATCACGGAGCCGCAGGTCGAGATGCTCGCAGCGTCGCTGGGATTGAAGAACGTCGCAGTGCTGGACCTGACGGACAACCCGACGCGCGATCCCGTCGACGCGTCGGCGGGTTCGGGGGTCGATTGGATGACGAACAAGATCATCCCGGACTCGGTGTTCCTCCCGGAGTACGGCGCCGACCTCGAAGCGCGCTACGGCGCCATCAAATGGCTGCACGGACTGCGGAACTATATGGATGCCTACCCGCCGAGCCGCTACGGCTTCTGAACGAAGCTACTTCGACGCCGGGGCTACGGTTGCGTCGGGTTGGCCGCTCGCCGAGAGAGCACGCGAGATGAATCCCGAGGCTTTCAGTTCCTCGACGAACGCGCGCAGATAGGGAGCGGCGGTGTCGCGCGCTTTCGGGACCGCGACGGCTTGTTCGATCGACATGAACCGGCCCGGGAGCACGCGGAACCCCGGGTGCTCGGCGGCAAAGGCGACGATCGGCTGTCTCACGCCGGCGACGGCATCGAGGCGATCGCGCACGAGGACAGTCGTCGCATCGGCCGCGGACGCGACCCGGACGAGCTCGGCGTGCTCCAGCGTGCGCGTCAGATAGAGATCGTACGCGCTGCCGCGCACGACGGCGACGCGCACGCCGGCACGGTCGACTTCGCCGTTCGCGCGCAGCGGCGATGCCTCGGGTACGAGGTAGACGCCTTCGAGCAGGACGTACGGTGCGGTGAACGCGATCTCGCTCGCCCGAACGGGCTCGATCGCGAGGAAGGCCACGTCCCACGCGCCGGCCTTCAGCGCCGCGAAGACCTTACCGGCGCCCTCGAACGGGATCAGCTCGAGCGGCACGTCGAGGCGGCGGGCGAGCTCGCGCGCGAGGTCGACCGAGACGCCGCGCGGTTGTCCGGTGCGCGAATCTTTCTGCGCGAGCACGGGATTCCCGAGGTTGATTGCAGCGCGCAAACGTCCCGACGGCGCGAGCGTTTCGGCGATCATCGTCACGTCAGGCGAATGAGACGGCGGCCTAGGTTTTCGCCGCGATAGAGTCCCGCGATCGCGTCGGGCGCGGCGTCGATGCCGTCGAGAAACTCTTCGCGGTAGCGCAAGCGCCCCTCGCGAATCCAAGCGCTGAGTTGCGCGATCGCTTCGGGAAACCGCGCCGCGTAGTCGAACGCGAGGAAACCCTGCATGCGCGCGCGCCTCACCAGCAGATGCCGTTCGACGCGCGGCCCGACCGGCCAGGGATCCCAACTCGAAACCGACGCCGTGCCGCACACGACGATCCGCGCGCCGACCGCAAGGTGCGCATACGTTGTGTCGCTGATCGCACCGGCGGTGTTGTCGAAGTACACATCGACGCCCTTCGGCGCCGCGGCCGCGATCGCCGCGCCAAGATCGCCGCCCGACTTGTAGTCGATCGCAGCGTCGTAGGCGAACTCGTCGAGACACAACTTCACCTTGGCGGCGCCGCCGGTAATGCCGACCGTACGGCAGCCCACGATCTTCGCGATCTGCCCGACACACGAACCCACCGATCCCGCCGCCGTCGAGACGAGCACCGTCTCGCCAGGCTTCGGTTGCCCGACTTCGAGCAGCGCAAAATACGCGGTGAGCCCGTTCAGCCCCAGCACGCCGAGCGCCGCGGACAGCGGGATATCATCGCGCGGCACCGTGCGCGAGATCGCACGGGCGTCGGCGACGGCGTATTCCTGCCAGCCGAACATCCCGGTGACCTGATCGCCCGGCGCAAAGTCCAGATTGCGCGACTCCACTACCTCACCAGCCGCGAACGAGCGCATCACCGAGCCGAGCGCCACGGGCTCCGCGTAGTTCGCAACCGCGCTCACCCACCCGCGCATCGCCGGCTCGACCGCAAGAAACCGGTTCCGGACCAGCACCTCACCCTCGCCCGGCTCCGGCACCGCCGCCTCGACAACCTCAAAATTCTCCGCCTGCGGAATCCCATCGGGGCGGGATCGCAGCAGCACCTGACTATTGGTCGTGGCGGTGGAGGTCATGCCGGCTGCTTCTTCGCCGTAGGTTTCTATGCTTTTTCCGAAGCGATAATGCGGCGGTTGCCTTCGCCCGATGGACCCTGGTATCCAGGAGTCGGTGATTCGTTACGAATACAATCGGATCAGATGAGCAGCAGAATGTCGGTCACGGTGGGCAGCGGTAATGTGTTTGCGGACATTGGAATGCCGCACCCGGAAGAAGTTCTCGCGAAGGCGGAACTCGTGCGTGCGATCGCGACGGTGATCGCGCGGAAGAAGATGCCGCCTGCGACCGTTGCACGCATCGTCGGGCTCCCGCCACCGGAGCTCAGCGACCTGCTCGACGGCAACACCCTGGGCTTCTCACGCGACCAGCTCACCGAGTTTCTGTATCGGATCGCCTAAGCGCCTGGTTGACGCTACGGAACGGCGGGGCTAGTCGGCTGTGGCGAGGGGTGCGGTAGGACCGACGGCAGATCGACTGCGGGCGCGTCCTTTGCTTCGGCCGGGAGCTCGATCGTTAGCGTCGGGTCGCCGTAGCGCGAATAGTGCATCGTCATTTGACCGAACGTACACGTCCGCAAGAGGAACGTAACCTTGTCGTACGTGCACACCAGAGGGTCGGCTGTACTTGTCGCCGCTTCTAGACCGGGCACCACGAGCGTGACTACGGTCTTGGCCGCGCCGACCGTGACGCCATCTTCCGTTCGGTCCGGTAGCGGCTCGGCGGAACGATGGCGCGTCGCCGATCTTGAGAGTGTCGCCAGGTCGTTCGGATCCATCCTGAACATTCGCCAGCCAGCCTCGGCGGTGCGCTGGTAGATGGTCGACCCGATCGTGTACATCACCGTCTCGCCGGTGCGGTAGCGGCTGCCCACGCCGCGCACGATCACGAGCGTGCTGTTCTGGGGGCCGGGGCCGGTCGTGTCGACTTGGTAGGACGTCACGGAGGCCTGTGCCGCGTCGATCTTGTCGGCCAGACTCGTCGAATCATCGGCGGTCGCGATGCCGCCGCTCAAGCACACTGCCAGCATCAAGACCAAGGATCCCGACCACACCACGTTGCGCATCGATCGCCCTCCAGCACGCCCGATCATCGACCGTCCGGCTTAGTATACCCCTTTCCGGCGCCCGCCGAAAAGATCAGCGAGAATCCACGCGACTCCCGCGATCGCGAAGGTCTCGGCGGTTTCGCTCCAATTCGCGTGACTGTGGGGATTGGACAGAAGCAGCGGTATCCACACGAGCAGCCCAAAGATAACGATCATCGCGGTCGTCAGGCGAGTTGCGAGAAGTGCCATTCGATTCGAGAGAAGAGCCACGGCCGCGAGTGCGAACGCAACCGTCGTCGTTACCGCCCAAAACATCTGACTTGGCGGAAGCCACTTCGGAACGAGAACAGCCGTGGCGTCAAGATACACCGCCTGCTCGAGGGTGAACGAGGCGACACAGACGCCGAAGAGAATGCGGCCGACCCGATTGAGCGTTTCCGGTGCCCACGACGATGACAAGCGCCCATACACGATCGCCGCCCCGGTCACGAAGGAGAACTGCTCGAAGAAGTTTCCCCAGCTATTGTAGATCTGCGGTGCGGCGACGATTCGTGGCACGCACAGCAAGGCGAAGACAAGATACACCGCACCAACGGCGAGTGCGCCTGCTTTCGCGGTCCGACCGAACTGAAGCGCAGCGCCGCCCACGATCTGGGCAGCGGCTGCGACGTCGACGAGGTAACGCGGTTCATGCCATCCGTTGTAGTCATGCCAGGCCAGCGTGATGAGGCCAGAGGCGCAAACGGCAGCGCCAAACACGTGACGGCCGAGGGCCGAACTCAATGTGGTTCGCTGGTGGGCATGGCGCCGTATGCGCCGAAGCTCCACCCGACATCCGGCCTTTCGTCTTGTCCGTTTCCGGCGATGACGCCGCCCCACCAGCCGCCGGCAGGCGGCATGCCGGCCACGGTGTCCACCTGTGTGCCGTTGACGTAGAGCGACGCGGTATGTCCGGTGGTTCGCACCGCGAGGACATTGTATATTCCCGCCTGCATGTGGATGGCATTTGAAAACGTCGGTCCGCGAAGCAGCGTCCACGTGCCGTTGCTCCGGTGCAACGCCGTGAAGTTGCCTCGATAGTTCACCTGAAAGATGTAGTAGTCATCGCCGGTTGTCGGGGTAGTATGGTCCCAAAAAATGATGCCGGCCGTTGTGTTGACCGACGTCGGGGGCATATTGGGCCCGTAGGCACCGGCTTTTGTACAGATGATTGCGTCGGCAGGGAATTTGCCGTCATGAAAGGCGGTGGAGAAGTGGCCGCTCGACGGTCGCATACTGAGGATGCCGCGCGCGATCTCGACGTCGCTGGGAAGCTTACTCCACTGACTCACTCCGTGTACAAAATCGTCCGCCATGACCGCTCCGTCCATCGGACAGCTCAGTCCGCCGCGGCCCATCGCAGGTATCGCGCCCACGGTTGCGGCTGAGATCGGCACGAACGTTCGGATCGGAAAGGGCACGCGGTGCGGTGGCCGTGTCGCGAAGGCGATGGCGATGACGACGACGGCAGTGGCGACCGCACCGCCGGCCACACGGGCGCCGGTCGTCCGCCACGGCAGCGGCCACGGTACACGCCACTGCACGGTCACGACCTGCGGCGTCTTCGCCTGCGCACCGCCCGCTTCGAGGTCGTCGTCCTCGTCGCGATCCGGAGCCGGCGTCGTGTCGTGCATCACCGGATCGGACGTCGTGGCGGCCACCTCCGGGTCGGTCAGCGCCGGCTTCACGGCGAGCAATCGCTTCACGAAGGCGACCAACTCGCCCAGCCGGTTTCCCATCGGCGGACTCAGCGCGTCGAGCCAGTGCACCCGCAGCGTGAAGTACTCGAGATCTTCGTTCGGCGGAACGTCCTCGATCCGAAACGGAATGATGACCTTCTGGTGCTTCGACGCGATCTCGAGCTCGCGCAGGATGTGCTCCGACTTATTCGTCTGGTCGGAAAAAACCAACAGGACGGCGCTGGCGCTCGTGATCGCATGCACGAGCTGACGCGCGTACGGGCCCGCGTCGACGTCGCGTGGTGCGATCCAGCAGCGCACACCGGCATCTTCCAGCTTCGCGCACGCGGCCGAGGCGATGGTGAAGTCGGCGTGCGCATGACAAATGAAAATGTCGTGGGCCATGTAGCGTCCGCCGCGCGCTTCGCCTGGGATGAATGGGCACCCTCGTCCGACGCAGAAATCTCGGACTGTCACTGAGGAGGAGCATGGTAACGAAGCTCTCACCGATCCATCCCGGCGAGGTGCTCGCCGAAGACTTCATGGTCCCGCGCGGGCTTACCGCCAATCAGCTCGCGCTCGATCTGCACGTGCCGGCCAACCGCCTGAGCGAAGTAATCCGCGGCCGCCGCTCGATCAGCGCCGATACCGCCCTGCGCCTCGCCCGGTATTTCGGGACGACACCATCGCTGTGGCTGAATCTCCAGTCGAGCTACGACCTGGAATGCGCGAAGGACAATTTCGGCGCGAAGATCGAGCGCGAAGTGGTGGTCCGGTCGGCCTGAGGGCAGGTTACGAGCCCCGGAGCGACCGCACGGTAACGTAGCACTTGTCGGAAGGGCCGGGGCGGCCCGGCTCCGCACGTCTCCCGGGAGAATGCGCACGCTGACCGCCGTCTTCGCCCCCGGGTCCGCTCCGCTGCCGGAAGGCCTGCGTACGCTCACCGTCTCGCCGAGCCGCATCGTCGAGCCGGGGCAGACGATCCACGCGAGCTTCACCTTCCGGAACCTGGGCGGCGGGACCGCGACCGGGTTCCGCGTGCGGTTCCGGCTGCCCGAGGGGCTGACGTACCTGGTCGGCAGCGCGCAGATCGACGGGGTCGAGATCGACGAGCAGGGCGGCCTGACCTCGCTGCTCCAGAGCGCCGGCGCGAAGCTGGGCGAAGTCCCGGCCGGCGGCGAGCGGCGCATCTCCCTCGCGTACAGCGTCGCGCCGACGATCGAGAACGGGACGCAGATCGGGCTGCAGGCGGCCCTCGCATCGTTCGAGGTGCCGGTGATCGGCTCGAACGTGGTGCGGCTGCTCGTGCGCAGCAAGCCGACGCTGAAGAGCTCCAACACGAAGCTCTCGCTCACGCCGGTGCGCGAGCTGGTGCCGGGCGCCGAGCTGCACCTGCGCGCGCAGATCCACAACTCCGGCCAGAGCAGCGCGCACGACGTGATGGTGCTGCTGCCGGTCCCCGCCAACTCGACCTACGTGCCGCACAGCGCGGTGGTCGACGGCCGCCCGCGCGCCGGGCTCTCGGAGGTCGAGCCGCTCGGCCTGACCGCGCCGACGATCGTCGCCACGGTGCTCGGCCCGGGCGCGACGCTCGACGTCGGCTACCGCGTGCGCGTCGACCCGACGCTCGACGATAACACCCCGGTCACCGCGACGGGTGCGGTGTGTACGCAGGAGCTGCCGGAGTTCGGGCTCAGTCAGGTGACGCTGAAGGTCCCTTCGAAACCCTCGTTCGAGGGCGAGGACACGACGTTCCGCGTCGAGACCGAAGACGAGGTGGTGCCGGGCCAGCGCGTGCGCGCGGTGGTGCACCTGCGCAACGCCGGAACGGCGCGCGCGAAGAACGTGCGCGTGCGGATCAAGCTGCCCGACGGGATCGCGTACAGCGCGGGCTCGCGCGCCGTCGACGGCGCGCCGGGGGTCGACGCCGATCGCGAGCCGGGTGCGTTCGACCTGGGCGACATCGAGCCGGGCCGTTCGGTCGAGGTGGCGCTGACCGGCGTCGTGCGTTCGCCGAGCGAGCACGCGGCCGAGCTGCCGCTGGAAGCGCGCATCGACTGGCAGAAGACCCATCGCACGTTCGCGCGCACGCTGAGCGTCCGCTCGACGCCGGCGTTCCCCGGCGCGTTCAACCGCGTCGAGCGCGAGACGCCGCGCCGCCTCAACCCGGGCGATGCGGCGAAGTTCACGATCCACCTGGAGAACATGGGCGCCGACGTCGCGACCGACGCGCGCGTGCGCCTCGAAGTCGACGAAGCGCTCGAGCAACTGCGCGTGACCGAGAACGACGCCGAGCTCGCGCTCGCCGACGACCGATCGATCCACCTCGACACGCTGGAACCGAACGCGCCGCGCCGGCTGCACGTCGAAGCGCGCGTCGCCGCGACCGTGGAGGATCAGGCCCAACTGCACCTGCGCGCCGCGCTGCGCACGAAGCAGCTCGGCGACATCGACCTCGGCTCGGCGCAGCACTCGATCGCGTCGCGCCCGCGGTTCTCGGCGAAGAGCTCGAAGCTGGTGGCCGAGAGCGGCGAAGTGCTGCGGCCGAACCGCACGATGGCGTGCCGGCTCACCGTGCACAACGACGGCACCGATCGCGGCAAGGACGTGCGCGTGCGGCTGCAACTGCCGGAAGAGCTGCGGCTGGAGAGCGTCGACAACGCTTCGCGCGATGCGGAGAGCGTCGTGTTCGGCGAAGTCCCCGCGCAAGAGACGCGCGAGGCGACGGTCCACCTGCGGCTGCTCGGCACCGCCGCCGACGGCGACATCCTGCAGGTCAACGCGCGCCTCACCGGCAGCAACGTCGTGCCGCTCTCACTCGACGCGATCTCGTTGACGACGCACGCGGAGCCGGCGTTCGAAGAAGGCGCGACGCTGACGAGCCACCCGATGGAGACCGTCGACTCCGGCCAGGAGATCGTCTACACGCTGGCGCTGCGCAACTCCGGCGACGGCCCGGCGAAGCGCCTCAACGCGCGCATCGACCCGCCGCTGCACACCGTCTACGCGCCGGGCAGTACGATGGTGAACGACCTCCCGCTGCTCGACTTCGCCGGCACCTCACCGCTGCTCGCGCCGAACGGCCTGACCCTCGGCGACGTCACCTCCGGCGCGGAAGTCGTCGTGCAACTGAGCCTGATCGTCAACACGCCGCTCCCGCCGGGCACCGCGATCGAGACGCGCGCGCACGTGACGTGGGACGAAGTCCCGGAGATGATCGTCCGCGCGGAACCGCTGCGCGTGCGCTCGGCCTCGGCGCTGCCGATCGTCGACCCGGCGCTGCCGTTCTCGGTGCTCGACGCCGCCGCGGGGCCGACGTATGCCAACGGCCGGCGCGCGATCGGGCCGGGGGAGCAGACCGCGTATATCGAGTTGCCGCCGGCGCAGCCGGTGCGTGGCGCGCTGCCGCGCGATGTCACCGGCACGCGCGAGCACCGGCATGAAAGGCCAGGCATCCTCGCGGGCCACGGGGATGCCACGGGGCACGACCACGATCTCGCGGGCCACAACCACGATCCCGCGGATGGTGACGCGCCACCCTCCTCCGTCATCCTGAGCTTGTCGAAGGGCGGAAACGCCGCCGAAACCCCGACGGCGCTCTACCTCAGCCTCCCGGAAGACCGCCTCGACTGGATCGTGAACTACCTCGAAGAGGCACGCTTCGAGGGGCTGATCGCGCACCTCATGATCATCCGCGCGCTCTTCCCGGACACCGCCGAGGCACCAGAGGCCACCGCCGCACTGCGCAAGCACACGGCGCTGCTGAACGAGCTCGTGGACCGACTGTTCTTGAAGCTACGGTTGCCCGACGTGCCGCTCGCGCCGGACGATCTGGAGACGCCGCAGTACCGCCGGTCCCTCGAGACTGTGATCGCGGCGCTGCGTACCGAGCGCGGACAGAAGGAGCCCGATCGCGCCGGGTTGCGGCTGGTGAGCTTCGTCGAGCCGCGGACGCTTGCCGTGGCCGGCGAGACCTTGGGCCGAGCGAAGCTCGTCACCGCTGTGCCGTGGCTAGCTGCGGCGATGCTGATGGGAACTTCGCTCGAACGCGAGGGCATCGTTGTCGCGGACTTCTCGCCGTACCGCGAAGCGGTCGTGCGCGCATTCTGGGAGCTAGCGGAATTTTCGCCGACCGAGTTCGAAACCGCGCTCCACGAGTCGAATGACGTCGAACTCGAAGTGGAACGCGAGAACGTGTTACGCGACCTAGCAACGCAGCGAAACGTGCCGGCCTAGCCGATGACGGAGATCGTCCTCGTCGTTGCGGTCGTGGCTGTGCTGGCCGTAGCCTTCTTCGTGCTTAGCAGACGCGGCACCGGAGCCAGTCCCGCTGACGCGATGCAGGACGGCGAGATGGAAGAGGGCGTCGTCAGTGAGCCAGTTCCTGTCGCCCCAACCGTCAGGCGCGGAACCATCGTCGAAGCCGAGCTCGAACAAGCGACCGTGAGGTCGCGTATCTCAACACCTCGCTGGACCACGCAGTTTGAGCCGCGAGCCGGAACGCTCGACGATGCTGCCCGGCTGAAGCTCATCAATGACCTCGGCATGTTGCGAGCGGCCTGGTGCGTGCCACTTCTTGAGCGGGCATACGAAGAAGAGACTGGGACAGCTAACCGCAACGCGGCGCAGCTCGCACTCGCACGCTGCCGCGAAGTGAACCCGGTTTAGCGGCTGTTCAAAGCCGGTTGGCGGTTTTGGCTCGGCGCGATCCGACCGAGGAAACGACGTCAAGAAGCCTCGTTCAATCGGGATTTGCGCCCGCTTTGAGCGCGTTAGGACTCCGAGCGTCGGCGTAGAAGACTCCCTGTAAGGGTGACGGCTAGTACGAAAGACGTCGCCGAGCTTGCATCGCGTGCCTAGCGCTAGAATGGCGCTTGGCCGATGCGTAGGAGGCCCGTGGCGACCGCTTGTGCTGTGTCTTTTCGTGACGCGAAGTCCGGACTCCGAGTTCCCGTGTTGCCGTTGAGTTTGGGTGCCCCGTGCTGCTGAGTCCCCCGCCTTTAGGCAGGCGTCCCGAGGAAGGCCAGCTTGTCACGGTCCGTGATCGCCACTGGATCGTCCGCAGCGTCACGGCCAGTTCGCTCCCTGTCGACGTCATGTCGCCCCACCACAGCTTGCAGCACTTAGTTGAGATGTCATCGGTCGAGGATGATGGCCTCGGAGATGAACTGACCGTCATCTGGGAGATCGAACCGGGGGCACGGATCCTGGAGACGGCGAATCTTCCGAAACCAATCGCGGGAAAGTTCGACGACCCAGGCCGGCTTAAGACGTTCCTCGACGCAGTGCGCTGGGGTGCGGTCACGTCGGCAGACTCCCAGGCCCTGCAAGCGCCCTTCCGTTCCGGGATCACTATCGAGGACTACCAGCTTGATCCCGTTGTTCGCGCGCTTGAGATGGCTCGCGTGAATCTCATGATCGCGGACGACGTCGGTTTGGGCAAGACCGTCGAAGCGGGGTTAGTCGTCCAGGAGCTTATCCTGCGGCATCGCGCGCGGTCGGTGATGATCTTGTGTCCGCCGAGCCTCTGTCTGAAGTGGCAGGCGGAGATGAGGGACAAGTTCGGGCTCGAGTTCCGCATCGTGGACGCCGAAGCGATCCGCCTCCTGCGCCGGGAGCGCGGCGTCAAGGCCAACGTCTTCTCGCATTTCCCCCGTCTCATCGTGAGCTTCGATTGGCTCAAGATGGAACGGCCAATGCGCATCCTGCGCGACCATCTGCCGGCCGACAGGAATGCCTATCCTCGCAAGATCGACCTGCTAATCGTGGACGAGGTGCATCAGTGCGCGCCAGCCGGAAACGGCAAATACGCGACCGATTCCCAGCGAACCGATCTCCTGCGGTATCTCGGGCCGCACGCCGAACATCGCCTGTTCCTGTCGGCAACGCCTCATAATGGTTACGCGAGCTCCTTCTCGGCGCTGCTCGAATTGCTCGATCCGCAACGTTTTGCCCGAGGCGTCAAGCCGGAGCCGGTCGCCTTGCGTAGCGCGGTCGTGCGCCGCATGAAGGACGAAATCCGCGAGCTGGGGCCGAATCCGGACGGAACGCCGCGGTTCCCGAAACGCGTGATCGAGAAGATCGAAGTCACGTACCCCGAGGAAGAGCGGCAAGCCCACGCGGCGCTCGGCGCGTATGCGCAATCGCGTCGCAAGCAGTCGGCCCAGCGACGCAACGCCGTGGCGGCCGATCTGATTACGCTGCTCCTAAAGAAGCGACTGTTCTCCTCCCCGGCCGCGTTCGCGCGCACGTTGGACGCTCACCTCGAAACCCTAGCCCTCGGCGGACGCCGTGTTGGCGACCCCGATCGTCTGCGGGATCTGTACGACGATGTCCATTCGGACTTCGAGGACGACGACCAGGTCGAAGAAGCGACGTACGATGCCTTGCGGATGGCGGCCGAGGCCGGCGAGACCGTCACCGCGGAACAGAAGGAATTGCTCGAGCGCATGCGAGCATGGGCGCACGGCGCACGTGATCGCTCCGACGAAAAATCCCGTGCGTTGATCGCCCGCATCAAGGAGTGGTGTTGTCCGACGACGGTCAGCGGCAGGCCGCAGTGGAACGACGAGCGGGTCATCGTCTTCACGGAATACCGAGACACACAGCGATGGCTCCAGAATCTGCTGGACGCCGCCGGCCTTGCGGGCGATCGCCTCAAACTGCTCTACGGCGGCATGGACGCCGAGGAGCGCGAGCGGATCAAGGCGGCGTTCCAGAGCGATCCCGTCAACGATCCTGTGCGAATTCTGCTCGCAACCGACACGGCGAGCGAAGGCATCGATCTCCAGAATCACTGCTACCGCATGATTCACGTGGAGATTCCGTTTAATCCGAATCGTTTGGAGCAGCGAAACGGACGGATCGATCGGCACGGTCAGCCGAACTCCGAAGTGAACATCTATCACTTCGTCGGCTCGGGTTACGAAGGCAAAGCCGGCTCGTTCGAGCGGGATCTCGAGTTCCTCTACCGAGCGGCATTGAAGATCGAAACCATCCGCAACGACCTCGGCACCGCCGGCGCGGTCCTTGCGCGCGAAGTCGAAAAGGAAATGCTCGGCCTATCCGGCGATTTGGGCCTCATCGCGACGAACACGGCAGCCAGCACGGCAGCCCTCAAAGCTGAGCTGAAGCTGCGCGAGCGCGTCGGCGAGATGCACGCCCGACTACTGGCATCCCAGCAAGAACTCGGGATCTCTCCGCAGGCGATCAAGAACGTCGTGGACGCCGGCCTGGAACTCGGCCGGCAATTGCCGCTGCAGCGACTCACCCTGCCCGCGAAGAACGGTCGCAGCCGGGAGTTGACGGCGTACAAGGTCCCGGACCTCACGCGCTCCTGGGCTAGCGCGTGCGTGAATCTCTACCATCCGCTCACAGACCAGCGTCTCCCCATAACGTTCGACAACGCTGCCGCGAACGGTCGCGAGGACGTGATTCTCGCGCATCTCGGCTCCCGGCTCGTGGCGCAATCGCTGCGGTTGCTGCGCGCGGAAGTCTGGGCCCGCGAGGGGGAAGGTCATCTCACGCGCTTCACCGGACGGCTGGTGAACGATGCCGACCTCGCGGAGCCCGTCATCATCATCGAGTCCCGTCTCGTTGTCATGGGCTTAGACGGTTACCGTCTGCACGAGCAGGTCTTCCCGGCCGGAGGCCGGCTCGGGGGTCGCGGCGGCTTCGCGCGCATCGGCGTCGGCGACGTCAAGTCCGCGCTCGCAGCGCGCGGTGACGTCCTGCTGCCGCAGCATCACCAAGAAGAGATTGTAGAGGCGTGGGATCGCCTCGCGCAGCCGGTGTACGATGCCATCCAGGCGCGGGCGTCGGACCTGCGCAATGGTGTGATGCGGTTGCTGAACGATCGTGCGAAGACAGAAATCGAGTCGTTGCGGACGATCATGCTGCAGCTTCGCACCTCTATTTCGCGCGAACTCGTCGAATCAGACAAGAACAGCGCTGAACAGTTGAGCATGTTTGACAACACGAGTGATCGCGAACGAACACAAGTGTCGCGCGACATCGATGCGTTACGCCGGCGGCTGGATGAGATCCCGGGTGAGATCGAGCGTGATGGCGAGCGCTTGCGACGACGCTACGCGAAGCCGGAACAAGCAGTATTCCCGGCCGCAGTGACGGTCCTGGTGCCGAAGCGGTACGCCAACAAGTCGCTCGGCATTCTTGAGAGGACTCGAGCGTGAAGTGGACCGTCGGCGACGCCCATGCTGACTGGCTGCGGCTCGTGGAGCCCGAGGGGCAATTCCTTACGCTGCCCGTGCTGCATCGCGCGTTCCCGAACGGGCTGGACGCCATATCGCCGTCCGTTCGCGAGGATCTGCGCAGGCGGTATCCCAAGGGCGCGAGGCCGACGCAAGAGCAATGGGACGCGTGGACAGATTGGCTGTTGCGGGACGTTCTCCGCTGGGGTCCATACTACCGTACCGGCGACGAGGCGTCACTGTACGCGGAAGCGGTCCCCGAACACGGCCTCGTCCTGCGGGCCGACGGAGCGTTGGTCAGAGATGGTGTCGCGCGGGTGCTTGTTATGCGCTTCCCGCATGGGACGGTGCTTGATCGCCGGCTGGTTGGCGATCGTTGGAACACGTCGCCAATCGACCGTTTGAACGTCCTGTGCAGAGCGCGGGGCGTGTACCTAGGCATTGCGACTGACGGCGAGCGCATCGTCCTCGTATGGTTCCCGAGCGTCGGCTCGGGCGGATACGGGACGTGGGACACCTCGCTTTTCCTGGAAAGCCGCGAACGCGGACTCTTCCAGAGCTTCGTCAGTTTGCTAAGCGCGTCTCGCTTCTTCGCAGTTCAGGAGGATGCGCAGATCGAAGCGCTGTTCGCGGCCTCCGAAAAGGCGCAGAGCGAGGTTACGGATCAGCTCGGCTTCCAGATTCGGCAGGCCGTCGAGCTGCTCGTGAACGCGATCTCCCGGGCGAACCTTGAACGCGGCGGCAAGCTGCTCAGCGGGATCGCACCGCACCGCGTCTACGAGGCCGCGGTCACCGTGATGATGCGGCTCGTGTTCCTGCTGTACGCCGAAGAGCGGGATTTGCTGCCGCTGAGCGAGCCGCTGTACGCGGATTTCTACGCGGCATCGACGTTGCGCGAGCAACTTGATGAACAGGCCGCTTTGGAAGGGGACGAGCCCCTCGAGCGCCGCGGAGCCGCCTGGAATCGCGTGCTCGCGACGTTCCGCGTCATCTTTGCCGGCCTCAACCATGATAGGCTTCGCCTGCCGCCATACGGTGGGCGTTTGTTCGACCCGGATAGATTTCCGTTTCTTGAGGGGCGTACCGACGAGCAGAAATGGAACGAAGCGCCCTCGGATCCGCTGCCCATTGATGACCTGACGGTCCGTGCGATCCTCGAGGCGATCCAGACGCTGCCGATTCGCGCGAGCGGCTCGAACGAGCGCCGCCGCTTGTCGTTCCGTTCGCTTGACGTCGAACAGATCGGACACGTCTACGAAGGTCTGCTCGACCACGACGCCGAGCGCGTAAACGACGTCTATGTGGGACTCGTTGGCAAGACCGGCGATGAGGCAGAGCTTCCGCTCGCCGAAATCGAGGCGGCCGGAAAACGCGGAAAAGGTGCGCTGATCACGTTTCTCGCTGAAAAGACAAAGCGTAGCGAAAGCGCCATCGAGAAGCTGCTCGCCCGCGGGCAAGAGCTTATTCAGGGCAAGGATCAGGAAACGCGGCGGCTGCTGAACACCGCCTGCGACAATGACGCGGCGCTCGCTGCTCGACTCGCGCCATTCGTCTACTCGATGCGCGCCGACTTACATGGGCTTCCCGTGGTGTTCAAGCCAGGAGTGCTCGTCGTAAGGCAGACGCGCGCACGTCGCGACTCGGGAACCGAGTACACACCGCGTGAACTCGCCGAAGAGATGGTCCGGTACGCTCTAGAACCGCTGGTCTACTCACCGGGACCCCGCGACGATGTAAAGCCCGAAAAATGGCAGCTGCGGGCGTCCGGCGACCTCCTCGACCTTAAGATCTGTGACCCCGCAGTCGGCTCAGGGGCATTCTTGGTCGCGACATGCCGCTACCTCGCAGATCGCGTCGTCGAGGCTTGGATCGCTGAAGATCCCCCACGAGAAAACGACAATCGTGACGAACTTACCCTCCAGGCGCGACGTGCGGTGGTCGATCGCTGCCTTTACGGTGTTGATCGCGATTCTATGGCCGTTGAAATGGCGAAACTATCGCTCTGGCTTGTGACCCTAGCTCGGGAGCAGTCCTTCAGCTTTCTCGATCACTCAATTCGCGAAGGAGACTCCCTCCTTGGTATCTACTCCTTAGATCAAGTCTTATATGCTCACATCGATCCGGCTAAGGGCAAGGCGCTTCACGAAGGCTCCCTGTTCAATGTAACTAAGGTCATACAGCCGTTGGTAGAGAGGGCAGCAACGCTGAGACGGAACCTCGAATCTTTGCCGAATCTAACGGCGCGGGACGCAGAGGCGAAGCAGCGGCTGAATGATGAGGCGAGCAGTGTCCTCCATGTCGCAAACCTAATAGCCGACGCAATTGTGGCCACCGCCTTGTCTAGTGGTTCTCGCGAAGACAGCGGAAAGGCAGCCTTCCAGCTACTTGCCGTTCGAATTCAAGGCGTGCTCAATCCTACCGCCTCCGACGAGGAACGACACGCAGCGATTGAGGACCTGCGACGCGTTAACCAACAAATGCTCAATCGCGGAAGGCCAGACAATAGCCCTCTGCGCGTCCCACTGCATTGGGCGCTAGTCTTCCCCGAGGTTTTCCAACGTCGGGTCGGCTTCGACGCTATTATTGGCAACCCGCCTTTCGCGGGCGGGTCAAAAATCACCGGGAGCTTCGGCAGCGACTATCGTAGTTATCTTGTGCAGAACGTAGCGCAGGGGAAAAAAGGCAATGCTGACCTAGTTTGTTACTTCTTTCTTCGGGCAGCGAAGCTATCGCAAACCTTCTCATTTCTTGCGGTGAATACGATTGCGCAAGGTGACACTCGAGAAGTAGGCCTGGAATCACTGATCGCGGACGGCTGGCGCGTCACGCGGGCCATTAGGACACGTCGTTGGCCTGGTGCTGCTGGTGTACATATCTCTCAAGTCTGGATGGCGCAAGAATCCGGTCAACGGCAATGTATCCTCGATAATCTCCCGCTGCGCGGTATCTCGGCATTTCTGACACCGGAGCGTGCTATCGCAGGAAAGCCGAACCGGCTAGGTGCGAGCCGTGGTACGGCATTTCAGGGGTCATACGTGCACGGCCTAGGATTTACAATGACAGTCGACGAGGCAAGGCGACTGATAGAAAAAGACGATAAGAACCGGGACGTTCTCCGGCCGTACTTGAACGCTGAGGACCTTTGCTCGCGTCCCGATGCCAGCCCCAGCAGATTCGTCATAAACTTTCAGGATTGGCCAATAGAACGCGCACAAGAGTACGCAGATTGCTTCGGGCGCGTTCGGGAGCTCGTGCTTCCAGAGCGTGCGCGCAATTCGGACAAGAAGCTCAGAGACATCTGGTGGCGATTCAAACGGCCAGTAAGGCAGCTGTATGACCTGATCGGGGGTTTCGACCGGGTTGTCGTTATGCCTCTGGTTAGCAAGGTTGTCGTTCCTCTCATGTACGAAACCAACATTGTATTCGCGCATAAACTGGCGGTTGTATGTTCTCCTGAGTCATCAATGTTTGGAGTACTATCGTCTTCGGTTCACCGAGAGTGGGCGAAGCGATACGGCAGCACATTGGGCGCCACGACCAACTACTCTATAAGCGACTGCTTTGAAACATTCCCATTCCCACCGCTAAAACGGGGCACAGCTGACGCGATTGATGCGATCGACTGTAAGCGCAGGAGCATAATGTCCAAGTCGAATATCGGGCTGACTACACTGTACAACCGGATCAACGACGAAAGTGATTCCGACTTGGAGATAAATCGGCTCCGCGACCTTCTCGAAACCTTAGACCGCGAAGTATGCGAGGCCTACGGCTGGACTGATCTCCACCTGAGCTGTGACTTTGTCGCGACCGAAGGGGGTATCTGTTGGACGGTCTCGGAGCATACACGGGACAAAATTCTTGACCGGCTACTCGAGATGAACCAAGAACGTTATGAAGCAGAGATGGCTCGTGCAAAATCGAACGACGTAGACACGTCTGGGCGGGGAATGACCAAGAAGCGCAAAAGGTCCTCGGGGATCGTTAAAAAGCCTCAGTTGTCCCTGTATTCGTAGATGCGAAACAGAAGGGCCGTAAAGACTAGCACCGCCGAGGTTCCAACGCAGAAGAAGGTCTTCGCATCGGCATCTCCCTGGCAAGTCCGCGAGGACTTCCAGCAACTCGTCGTCGGTGACATCCATGGCCCGGCGTTCGGTCCTGACGAGATTCTGCCGGCGCACCCGATACCGCACGATCGATATCTGGTCGGGATGCTTGCGCCCTCCGAAGTACGCGTAAAGCCCGGACAGAACGACGATTCCGGAAATGCGCAGGACGAGTCTTCGGGGGACGTCTCGAGCAGCGATCGCGTCGCGACCGTAGGGTTCTTCCCTTCTTCGATCGGCATCAGTTTCGTGGTCGATGGGGCGGTTACGGAACTGTCGGTCTGCGCCGAATGGGGGCACTACAAGAAGGAGCGGAAGCCGCGGTCGGAGCTGGAGGGGCTTCCCGGGATGCACTTCGCGAAGCGGGACCTCGAGAAGGAGGCACTCCGTGTTTGGCAGCGCTATTCGCGCCAGGGCACGGTCACGGTCAAGATCATCGACGGCGATCTCAAAGAGGAAAACCCCGTCTCCGCCTTTCCCCTGGTGAAGATTCGCGGGCGTGCCAGGCGCTTCAAGTCTTTCTGGCTCGTCACGCTGTTCATGGTCAATGATCAACCTTCGCAGAAGGAGAACGTCGATCACCAGTGGCTGTTCCAGCCTTGCCTGACGGTCTCTGATCCCGCTGGCAACAGCATTTTCCTGGAGCGCGCGGGCGTCGTTGAATCGCGGCAGGACGAGACGGATGGAGAGCTGGCGCAGCTGGCGATGCTGTACCGCGATGTGGTGGAGTTTGCCGTCGGGCACGGCACGGCTGTCCACGCAGAGCCCGATCCCGCTGACCACACGCGCGCCGTGCGTCTGACAACGACTAACGTACCGACGTTCGAAGTCCCGCGTACTGAGCAGCCAAAGATCGATAAGAATCCACTGCTCGGCGGATTTGAATTGGACATGAAGACCCTCGCGCGGGCAGGCGATGGCGCTTTCGCGGACATGCTGACGCCTGTCGTCACAGCGTACCGTGACTGGCTGCACAAGCAGGAACGACGCCTCGGCGAGCCCGCCGAGCGGCTGGAGGCCCACCAGGATGCCGCCGAGCAGGCGTTGATTGATGCCCGCATCGTCGCCGATCGCATTGAAGCCGGCGTCACCCTGCTGGGCCGCGATCCGAATGCAGCCGAGGCGTTCCGCTTTGCCAACGAAGCGATGTGGCGGCAGCGCATCCAGCAAATTGCGATCTCCCACCAGAAGAACGCCGCAGAGAACGAGAAGCGGCAGGTCACATTAGCGGAGGCCATGACAGCCGTCGATATTCCGAAGAATCGCTCCTGGCGTCTCTTCCAACTCGCTTTCTTCTGCCTGAATCTGCCGTCGCTCACGGACCCTGCCCATGCGGAGCGGGCGGACGACAGCGCCCTCGTGGACTTGCTATTCTTCCCGACCGGCGGCGGAAAGACAGAAGCGTATCTCGGCCTCGTTGCGTATACATTTGCGATCCGTCGCCTTCAGGGTATGATCGCGAGCGACGACGGAGACCTCGACGGTAGCGAAGGCGTCGCCGTGCTCATGCGTTACACGCTGCGTCTGTTGACGTCTCAGCAGTTCCAACGTGCGGCTGCACTCGTTTGCGCGTGCGAGTACCTTCGCCGCGAGCGCGTGGTCAGGGACGCTCGTTGGGGCGAAACGCCTTTCCGCCTGGGCCTGTGGATCGGTTCCTCGACAACCCCGAACTGGACGAACGACGCGCGCGAAGCCGTCGAGTCGGCGCGGCAGCGCGACGGCTTTACGGGCGGCCAAGCGGATCCACTCAAACTGACCGCCTGCCCGTGGTGCGGGGCTACCATCGATACTGGGAGCAACGTACGGATCGACGCCAGCCTTTGGCGGACAATCACCACCTGCTCGGACCCGTACGGCGATTGTCCATTCACCGAGAAGCAGTCGCGCGGCGAAGGCATCCCAGTCGTCACTGTTGACGAGGAGATATACCGGCTTCTCCCGGCGTTCGTCATCGCGACCGTCGACAAGTTCGCGCAGTTGCCCTGGAACGGCGCGCTCCACCTGCTGTTCGGCCGCACGTACCAGCGGTGCACGCGTCACGGCTTCCGTTCGCGCGATTTGGACGGCGCCACCAACCATGTCGAAAAGGACACGCATCGGGCTATCAATGGCCTCCCGGAAGCGAAGACCATCCCTTGCGACCGTCTCCGCCCGCCCGATCTCATCATACAAGACGAGCTCCATCTGATCTCGGGGCCGTTGGGAACTCTGGTCGGATTGTACGAGACGGTAATCGACAAGCTGGCTTCGATGACGCTCGACGGCGTCGAGGTGCGCCCGAAGGTGGTCGCATCCACCGCGACCATTCGTCGAGCGGCGGTGCAAGGCAAGGCGCTCTTCCAGCGTGCTCTGAGCGTTTTTCCGCCAGCCGTCCTCGACGTTGGCGATAATTTCTTCGCCGAGCAAATCGACCCCAGCGAAAGCAGTCCTGGCCGCCGCTATGTGGGCGTTTGCGCGCGCGGACTACGTCTAAAAGCCGCGGAAGCGCGTCTCACGATTTCAATTTTGGCAGCTGCCCAAGCGGTCTTCGAAAAGTACGGACCAGCGGCCGACCCGTACATGACCCTGGTCGGCTACTTCAGCGCGCTGCGCGAACTTGCTGGCATGCGGCGCATGATCGACGACGACGTGCGACAGCGTTTGCCGCGGGCGGAACTTAGAGGGCTTGGCAAGCGCCCTGGTCTCCTCGCAATGGGAGAGTTGACGAGTCGTATGCGCTCCGACGACATTCCGAAGATGCTCGATCGCCTCGGCTTGCCGCATGTGCCCGGAGAGCGGACGTACTCGAGCGCGGGCCCGCTCGACGTCGTGCTGGCGACGAACATGATTTCCGTCGGCGTCGACGTACCGCGCCTCGGGCTCATGTTGACGGTCGGCCAGCCGAAATCGACAGCGGAGTACATTCAGGCGACGAGTCGCGTCGGCCGCGAACTGAAGATGCCGGGCATCGTGTTTACGCTCTACAATTGGCAGCGCCCCCGCGACCTCTCACACTACGAGCGATTCGAGTACGACCACGCGACGTTCTACCGGCAGGTTGAGGCGCTTTCGGTCACACCGTTCTCTCGTCGGGCAATCGATCGCGGGCTGACGGCGATCGTCGTCGCGATAATCCGTCACGAAGCAGCACATCGAAAGCTTGGCGGCGACACGAATCCGGAGGCAGGCGCACAGCGCGCGCCAGTGACGGACCAGGCTTTGCGAGCCATGCTGGACTGTATAGTGGAGCGCGTCAAGAAAGTCGAGCCTGACCCGGCGATCGCCGCGGAAGTAGAGCGGAAGATTGATGACCTGCTCGATCAGTGGGCGGATCGCCAACGGAGTGCCGTCAAAGAAAGCGCTCCGCTGTCGTACAAGGGTAAGGGCGGCCGTACCGCGGCACTGCTCACCAATCCATTGCCGTATCAATGGAGTCGATGGAACGCGCCGAACTCGCTGCGCGAGACGGAGCACACGATCAACCTGATCCTGCAGCAGGACGACGCGAGCGTCCGAACTACGAGCGGCTACGCTCTTGCACCGAAGGCGCCCAACACGGACGACGCGCCGAGCGTCGAGGATGCCGACGATACGGAACTCCAGGAGACTCTGGTATGACGACAAGCGCGGGTTCGCGACTTTCGGCCACGACGCGCCGCACGAACTTGCCTAACAGGGTCGGCGCCGTTCGGCCCAGCCAAATTCTGCACACGTATGGGGTCGGCTCCCTCGTGGACCTGCCGAACTTCTCCGTCATCGTTGCCGGCCTCCAAGCATGGGACGAACCTCGGGACGAGATTATCGAGCCCCGCCTTCTTGCGGCCGTGCAGGCAGAGCTTGGCCCGCAGGTCAGCAAGCTTGCTGCCATGCCGTGGCTCGAAAACACGGACAACCCGCTCGATGAATGGGCACGCATCGGCATTCCCGTGCTGCCGTTTCCTCGTTGGCTGCGCTGCACCGGTTGCGGCATCGTCTCCACGGTTGACGGCGGGCTCTTTACACTCGAGCCCTACCCCTACAGGATCGACCGCACCCGCTACGTTCACAAGAACTGCAACCCCCGCGGAAAATCACCGCTGGCCGTGCCGGCTCGTTTCGTCATGGCGTGCAGAAACGGGCACCTTGACGAATTCCCGTGGCAGGAATTCGCGCATCGCTACACTCCCTGCCCGGTCGGGGGCGGCAGTCTGAAGATCATGGAGTCGGGGACGGGCACGCGCTCGACCGAGGTCCTGGTTCAGTGCACCGGCTGCCAGCAAACCAACATGATTGCGGCCGCCTTCGATGCTCGCGCGACGGAGGGTCCGCGCTGCCGCGGACGACACCCGCATCTGCGTTCGTTCGATCCGTCGTGCCTGGAGATCGCGGAGCCGCTGCTGCTCGGCGCGTCGAACACTTGGTTCGGCATTACGCGGAGCGCCCTCGCCATTCCGGTGGACGCGACGAACCCGATCGATGAGGATGTCGAAGGCGCTTGGAATGATCTCTCGGACCCTGCAATTCAGGATGAAAAGTCGCTGGAGATGGCTCTAAAGTTCAATCCTGCGCTCCGGCGATTCAACGGTACGCCGATCGGCGACTTGTGGAGCGCCGTTCAGCGCCGGCGCAATCCACCGGACCCGGCTGAAGGTGCGGAAGGGAGGGATCTCAAGTCGCCCGAGTGGGACCGGTTCATCGACCCGAATCACGCGCCGGTGAGCAACGAGTTTACGATCGAGGATTCTGGTGTACCGGCGGGATTCGCGGCTGATATCGCCCAGGTCATCGCCGCGCCGCGACTTCGCGAGACGGCGGCCCTCATCGGATTCGCTCGGATCGATCCCCCAGACCCGGGAGCTGAAGAAGTAGAGGTAGAGCGGCGACGCGTCCCGCTGAGCACGAAAAGCCCATCCTGGGTGCCCGCGAACGACACGCGCGGCGAAGGAATCTTCCTGCGACTTCCCGAGGAACGTGTTCGCTCGTGGGAGGATCGTGTGAAGTCCGATCCGCGTATGCTGGATCTGCATGCGGCGATCGTGGCTCGCTACGGAGAAGGCGCGTGGCTGGGCAGCCGGTACGTTTTTCTGCATTCTCTCGCACACCTTATTATCAATGAACTGGCGCTCGAGTGTGGCTACAATGCCGCATCCCTGCGAGAGCGCATCTATTCGGACGACGGCAAGAAGGGCGCCGACCCGATGGCCGGCATTCTGATCTACACTGCAGCTGCGGACTCCGAAGGCACGCTCGGAGGACTCGTCGCGATGGCGAAACAGACGACGTTCGGTCGCGTGCTCGATGCCGCGGTGCGAAATGCGGACCTCTGCAGTTCCGACCCGCTCTGCGCCGAACATACCCCGACGTTGGAGGACCGTACCATGCACGGAGCGGCCTGCCACAGTTGCCTGTTCGTGCCCGAAACGAGCTGCGAGCGGAATAACCGTCTCCTCGATCGAGCGACGCTCGTCAGGACAATGAGCAATTCCGCAATGGCGTACTTTGCTCGCGGGTAGCCCCGCAGCTGCAACCGTCATTCGACGGTTGGTCGAGAGTCTTTCCCCGGACTTCGTCGAGCGCTTTGCGGCTCTACTTCGAGCGCGGACCTGCCTCGCAGACGTTACGCCGGCTCGCATCATGCGCGAAACCAACAATGATGCTGCGCGGGACCGACTGTGCAGGTTTCTCGACGAGATCCAGGGTCTCGATTCTGGCCTTGACGCCCGCACATTAGCCTTCGGCATTGAGTGTGCCTTAACGACCGCACTGGACAATGCTGCCAGGCAGAGCATCGACGTGGTCTGGACTGGACCACACGTAACATCAGTTTCGCTCCGTAGGAGCGCGGCTGTGCTCCTGGAGTTGATTCAGGGTGCACAGCACGAGATCGTGATTATTTCGTTCGCTGCATTCAGGATACCAGACGCGCTGCAGTCCCTTGAGCTTAGCGGTACTCGGGGAGTGCAGATGCACTTCATTCTTGAGTCGTCAGAAGACAGCGAAGGTCGCCTCCGCGGCCGAAGTACCGCGTTCAGCCCGTTGATAGGCACGCCCAACGCGACATTTTACATCTGGCCGCATGCGAAACGGCCGTCAGGCGCGCTGCTTCACGCAAAGGCAGTCATCATCGACCGCCAAACCGCCCTTGTCACGAGCGCAAACATGACCGAGCACGCTATTTCAGCGAACATCGAGATCGGCTTATTAATCCGAGGCGGAGATGCACCAGTTCGAATTCATGACTACGTTAAGGCGCTTATTGCCGCCGGCGAGTTCGCGGTCGTGTCGAGGGAAGCATCCTAGGCATCAAAGCGCCTTAGTGGCGTCCCCGGTGTTTATGTGCACCGTGGGCCCTCACATTGGGACGGCTGTAAGCTCTTTCACGGATGCAGCTGGTCCCACTTCTTAAAACGCTCCTTCAAACGCTCGACCGTATATCGCCACTTTGTTGCCGTCGGCCGACAGACGCTGTTCTGATTTCCAAAGAGACCCGCTTCTGCGTACGCTTGAGCGCGCGCAGTATGCTCGGACCAGGCGACGGGAACGAAATGTTCCCAAAGATCCGATCGGCTCGATTTGTCAAAGCGGAGCCTGGTTCGGGAAGCCTTTCGAAGATGTGCATCAAGTCTTTGTAAACGTCGACGTCGCTACCACTACATGCTGTACGTAGGCGCTGTTCGGATGCACCACGAACGTACGTTCGCAGTGGACGCTTGGTCGAAAGACCGGCATTCTAAATTAATATGTTCTACTCTGACGGGTCGGAGGCCGGGCTTGTAATATCGCCCGTAATTCATAAGCGGCTCAAAGATAGCATCGATATCTGCATCGCCTGCACACAAGAGCCAGCACCGCCCGGTATTGAGCAGCGGCGCGCCATGGCGAAGTGGGCGCAAGAGCGCGTGAAGTTCGCGACTATCAGCGACGCAGAGGACGCGCGGCGATGGACGGCGCTTAATAAGCCGCTAGTTGACTGTGCAGCATGTATGTCCCAATTGCATCGGGTCATAGGCGTCCCGATCAACGTGTTAGTGCCACTGGTAAGTCGTTTACGCCAGGGGCGCCGCGCGGATCTGATAGGCTTCCTTCAGACCCGATTGGTCTTTGTCATGTGCGAAGGCTGTGCGAGCCGCGCCGCCGAGGAAGAGCAAATTTCGGCGCCCGAAATCGAGCAGCGCTACAAGCAGATGCAATTGCTTATAGCTGGGACCACCCAGAAGCCACCGCCGGAGGCCGTCCGTCAATTTAACGAGCTGATGGAAGAAATTCGAGACGTGATCCACCAGTTGAGAGGCGTGGCTTAGCCGAATCGATACTCGTGTAACGAGCGTACCCTCGGTCCCGCCGACGCGACAATCTCAGAGTGAGACGGCGGCACCTCGGATAGCGAGATTATATGCGCGGTAACGAGGATCGTGTCCTCGACGATCTCGGACCCCGGATAATCTTCGAATCTGACGCGCACGAACTTCTCTCCGGCTTCGATCGCCCGTTGGATCGCCGCCGCGTCCTCAGCGGGGACGATGTGAGCCCCCTTGGTGAGGACAACTGTATACGAAGGGGCTTTCGCGCTCACGGTCTTAGCCTACCGCGGACAGCGCCGCGCTCTCCACAGCGATTTTGACCGCACTCGACACGTTGTCCCCGGGGTTGACAGGGGATGACCGTGGAGAACTCTTCAAATTCCATCCACAGGGATATCACTCGCTGAGCTTCACCCGGCCAGGGGTCCGAGTCGTGGCGCATGCCTCCGTGCACAAGAAGGCGGCCGTTTCGCGATTATGGCAAGGCGCCGTTGGTCTACGGGACCGGGATAATATCTTGCTGCGACCACGAGACCGACCGCCGCGGGCAATGACGTGGCGCGCTGCGCGCGGATAGCGCCCCGCACCTATCCCCGGAGGCGGCGCGCCTTCGGCGGGCGCCTTCGGCGGGCGCCTTCGGCGGGCGCCTTCGGCGGGCGCCTTCGGCGGGCGCCTTCGGCGGGCGCCTACTGATTCCCGCTAGTCGCGTGTCGCGACTTCGGCTTTTCTCACACGCTCGGGATGATAGGTTGAGGCGTTACTCAAGGTCTCTATCCTCCAGATAGAAGTACTGACGGTAGTTGCCGTGCAGAAATGCGTCGAGGTAGCGCGCAGCGCGGCGCAGCGTTCTCACCTCTCGGTGGAACGTTTCCATCGGGACGCCGAAGCGGCGGCGATATGCGGCGAAGAGCGCGGGTTCGTCGAGGACGAGGAGCGCTGCGAGCCAGATGAGACGCATGGCATGCTACGCGTGATCGGAATCGAACGTGAAGCACACCGTGCGGTAGGTGGACTTCTTGACGGGTTCGATCTCGAAGCCGGCTTGGCGTAGGATGCCGACGTCGCGGTGGAACGAGCGCACCGACATGCCGAAGCGGCGGCGGTAGTCGTCGATGCTCACGAGCTCGCGGCGGGCGAAGCGGGCGGTGAGCCAGACGAGGCGCGTGAGCCGGAACCCGAGTGCTCCGTGGCTCGCGTGCGCGGGGCGCGTATAGTGCTGCGCCCGGGTATTCGGCGCGGGCGCGCCGAAATGGGTGGTCGTCATTCGGTGGGTTCTTTCCATCGGGTGACGGACTCGGTCGGTGTTACAGCACCGGCCGAGTCGCCTATGTTTCTATGCGCGTGTTGCGCGTGCGTTTATTTTACCACTCGCACGTATGTTCGGCAAGGTTATTGCCGTTGCGATCGCGCGGATTTAGCCGTGCAGGATGACGCGGTTCGCGATGAACGTGCCGTTGCTCCAGTAACCGAAAATCGCGACGCGCTGGCCGGCGCTCGGCGTCATGCCGGTCGGACGGATCACGGTGCCTTCTTTGAGGTCGACGACCATCGTGTCGCCCTGAGCGCTCGTGATCGTGAGGCGGTCTTTGGTGAACTTGCCGACGGTGCCGAGCAGCTCGTGGTTGCGATCGTAGGCGCCGGTGTCCCAGGTGGGCTGCCAGGTGTCGACGGTGTTGTACGCCGGGTCGAACGAGTTCCAATTCGAACCGGTGACCGGCATCGCCGGCGCGCACGGGGGGGTCATGTTTTGCGCGGCGCCGATTGCGGCGGTGGCGGCGAAGATGCCGATTCCGACAGCGAGCGGTCGGATGATTTCGATCGTGATGTTTTTCTTGCTCATGGTAGTTTGTACCCGAACGGGCCCTTCGACAAGCTCAGGATGACATGGGGGTGGGGCGCGACTACGGCCCTTCGACAAGCTCAGGATGACAATGGGGGTGGGGCGCGACTACGGCCCTTCGACAAGCTCAGGATGACGGGGCGCGACTACGGCCCTTCGACAAGCTCAGGATGACAACCGCAAGCGGCGTCGTATTTGGCGGCTAGGGTCACCGTTCGCACGCTCGGAGGAATGCATGTCACGAATCGGCGCCGTTATTGTGGCGGGATGTTTTGCTGTGGGGCTCGTTGTGGGGCCGTTGTTTGCTGGGGCGGCGTTGGATATGTCGGCGCCTGTGCCGTGGGCGAACACCGGTGCGAAGCCGTTTGTGGAGCGCGACGCCAAGAACAACATCGTTGCGATCGGACTGGTGATTCCCGCGGCGACCGTGAAGGGGACGCCGGTGAAGCGTTCTGAGGCGGTGCTTCCGATGAGCGGTGCGGGCCTGGTGCAGAGCGCGAACCTGCAGTGGCATCCGACGGGCCACGAGCCCGAGCACGTCTACGACATGCCGCACTTCGACGTACACTTCTTCACGATCACCGAAAAAGTGCGCGGCGGTATCGTTCCGAACTCGCCGCTCGGCAAGGTGATGCCGGCGAAGGCGATCCTGCCGCCGGGCGGCATTCTCGCGCCGGGATACGTGCCGGGGATGGGGATGCACGACATCCCGGCTTCGCAGCCCGAATTCAACCACGGCGCGTTCAGCGTCTCGCCGATCATCGGCTACTGGAACGGCGACCTCGCGTTCTTCGAGGTGATGTTCACCAAGACGTGGCTCATGCGGAACCAGGACAAGACCGGCGCGTTTCCGCAGCCGGCCTCGGTGAAGCAGCACGGCTGGTACCCGACGAAGTACGGCGTCCACTACCACAAAGCGACCGACTCCTACCGGGTCGACTTGACGAACTTCCGCCAGCGCTGATTTCGCCTCACCCCGGGACGGGGGAGCTCGAGTCTAGCCACGGCACCGGCGTTGCGTTCGCCGGTGCCGGGGTGTAGTCGTTCATCTGCACGACCGGGAGTTGCCACCCGTTCGTGCCCGTGAACATGTCGAACAGCGCGCCCGACGAGACGGCGTTGATCGCTTCGATCAGCGCTTGATTCGGGAACGGGCCGCCGGTATACGGGTCGGCGCTCGCGCCTTGGTCGGCGACGACCGTCCACCATCCCTCCACCCACGACTGATCGCTGGCCTCGAGGAACGAGTACATCAGCGCGTACGCCGGCACGTTCGGAAGCGTCACCGTACCGCCGACGCCGGTCGCCCACACCGTCTGGATCTGCATGATCTGCCACTTGACCGGCATCAGCGTTTGGTAGAAGTTGATCGCGTTCGCGGTCGCGGCGTTGTCGAGCACGTGCACGTCGAAGTTGGGCGGCCAGTACCAGACGTTCGTGCGAATCGACGCGCCGCAGGCGCTGAGCATGCCCCAGTCGCTGAGAATCGCGGTCTCGAACGCGGCGGCGGCGGAGACCGCTTGGATCTGCATGTCCGCCAGCGTGCCGGCCAGTTGCGCGCACGCGATCTGCAGGGCAGTATTCCGGTTGGGAAGCGCGTGTTTCTGCGCTTCCGCGTCGGCCGCATAGTTGTAGACCGACATCCCCACGAGGATCAGCTGCTGCACCTCCACCGGTGCGCCCAGGACGGCAGCCGCGAAGAGGGTCTCGACGGTATCGCCCAGGACGATCGACACGATCGAGTCCGGCTGGTCGTTCGGATTGTCGGGAAGGCCCACCATTCCGACGACCTCGTTGTACTCGTCGATCTGGATCGTCGAGATCTCGACGTTCAGGATCTTGATGTTCTGGAACAGGTTCTGCACGCTCTGCGCGAACTCGAGCTCCTCCCGGATCTGCGACTGCACGATCGCCCAGTCGGCGGCCGTGACACCCGCGGGCTGGGCCATCGTGGTGACGATCGTGAAGTAATCGGACAGCGGCGCGTCGAGGTTCGCGTACGATGCGCGCACGCCGGCCGGATCGGTCGTTCCGATCTCCGTGTTGATCGCGGCGTACGCCGTCTGCTGGTCGGGCGTCATCGCGGGCCAGCTCTGCGCGGGCTGCTCCGTCACGCCGTAGCCCGCGGTGAGGATGCCGAACGTCACCGGCGGACCGGGGATGTAACCCACGCAATAGCAGCCGTACCGGCTCCCGGCCGCGTACATGCCGTAGACTTGCGTCCCGGCCGGGATTTGAAACGTCATCTCGGCACCGCCGGGCAGCACGAGTGTCGGGCCGTTCTCGGTGCCGAGCCAGTACGATCCGTCGAGGCACGCGCCCAGCCACGATGCGTCGATCACATTCGTCGTCGTTTGCAGCGTCCACGCGCCGTTCGCGTACGCGTAGATCTCTGCGCCGGCCGTCAAGGCCAGGATCGTCGATGCTCCGCCGACCGAGAGCGACAGCAATTGCCCCGGCGGCGAGGACATCGCCGTCCACGCGGAGGACGCTGCGTTGTAGGAATACATCGCTCCCGCGGCGCCGATCACCCACAGCGTTCCGTCGGCGCCCGCGCTGATCGCCGTCGGCGTATCGGTTCCCGGAAGCGGCGGCAACGTCGTCACGCCGCTCGGCGTGTAGCAGCTCACGGTACACTGGCTGTTCGTGCCCGTCGTGAGCCAGTACGCGAGCGCCGCGTTGACGGCCGCGAGATACGGCCCGAACTGCGAGAAGTACGGTTCCACGTTCGACATCGGCTCGAACGCGCCGGTCGACGTGCTGTACTGGAAGAGGCCGTTGGACGACGTGATCCAGAGCGAGCCGTCCGACGCAGCGGCCATCGCCGAGGTCGAGAGGAGCTGCTCGTCGATCGGACCTGGATAGATACCGCTCGTCAGAACGAGCGCGACGGTGACGGGATTCGTCGTCGACGGTACGGTCATCGGCCTCGCATTCGGCAGCCGCCTACCGCTTTCCGGGCAGGGTCTTAGGGTAAGCGGGTCGACTTGACGAACTTCCGCCGGCGGCAGCTACGACAGGGGCGGCACCGAAACGCGGACGACGCACGTCAGCGTCGAGGGTGTGGTGACGTTGAAGTTCGACGCGGCGAAATTGCCCTGCATGACGATGGCGCCCTTGTGATCGACGTTCACCGTCACCGGCGGTGTGCACGTCTGCGTGGTCCGAATGAACGAGCCGATCGCCTGTCCGGGCTTCACCGGTCCGGGGTTGAAGTTCGACGTGTAGGTGTACGGATATCCGTAGGCACACCCGGCCGGCGAATTGCTGCTTTGGATGATGCCGCCCTGTGACGTACAAACGCCGGCATCCGTGATGAGCGGATCGTAGTCGAACAGCAGGTTCTGGTCTTGTCCGGGAAGATGCGAGAAGTATCCGGTCGGCCCCGGAAAGTAGAGGCATCCGCTGGCAACGACCGTGCCGCAGAACGCTTGGTAGTCGGCTGCTCCGCGGGGATTGAGCTTCATCGGGACCATGACGTAGCCAGGCGCCGAAGATCCGTTCATTTTGCCGCGCATTTGCTGCGCCAGTGCTCCGGCGTTGGCGAAACGCGCCAGCCTGGCCGCGTGTTCGACGCGTAAGGTTTGCAGCGCGACTTTGCGGCCGGTCTGCAGTACGAGGACCGTGGTACCGGGCATGCTGGTGAGCTGCACCGCCGTCAGCCGTTCGATTTTCACGGGCGTCGCGGCGGAAGGGGCGTCGGCGGCGGCCGCGAGCGGCAGCAGTGCCAGGGCTACGACGGCGATGGCGCGCGCGATCTGCTTCTCGTACATGTCGATCCTCCGCTCGAGACCGGGCCGGAGGGTCGCCCTTCCGGGTTGAAGCGATCGGGACCCGCACTGAGCCGGCGGCTCCTCAGTGTGCCACCCTGGTGGCGCGCCGGCCCGATACGGTCAGGCCCTGAAGGAGCCTGGTCCTTGCAACTGCTCGAAGACGCCACCGTCCTCTCCGCGACCGACCTCAACAACTTTCTCGCCTGCGAACACCTCACGGCGCTCGATCTGGCCGTGCTGCACGACGGGCTGACGCGGCCGCAAGCGCGGCCCGGGCAGGCGACGCTGCTGGCGGAGCTGGGCGAAGCGCACGAGCGCACCTACCTCGAGAAGCTGCAGGCCGACGGCTACGACGTCGTGACGATCGAGCGCAACCGCGACCTCGCGGCGGCGGCCGAGGCGACCGAGAACGCGATGTGGGCCGGCGCGAAAATCATCTACCAGGCGACGTTCTTCGACGGGCGCTGGGTCGGCCACGCCGACTTCCTGCGGAAGGTCGACGAGCGGCTCGAGGGCGGGCGCTGGGACTGGCATTACGAGGTTGAGGACACCAAGCTCGCGCGCCACACCGAGCCGTATTTCTTGCTGCAGCTCTGCTACTACAGCGAACACGTCGCGCGCGTGCAGGGCGCCGCAGCGCGTTCGATGCACGTCGTGCTCGGCAACGGCGAGCGCACGAGCTTCCGCGTCGACGACTTCGCCGCGTACTACCGCGACGTCAAGGCGCGCTTCCTGACGCGACTCGACGACGGCACGCCGACCTACCCGCTCCCGGTCGGCCACTGCAGCCTCTGCGTGTGGGACGGCGAGTGCAGCGCACGGAGGAAGCGGGACGATCACCTCAGCGGCGTCGCGAGCATCACGCGTTTGCAGACCGGCCGGCTCAATGACGCCGGGATCACCACACTCGCCGCGCTCGCGACCGCGCCCGACAACTCGCGCCCGGAGAAAATGGTCGCGCCGACGTTCGAGAAGCTGCGCCGCCAAGCGCGCCTGCAGGACGAACAGCGCCTCGCGCTCGCCGCGCACGACCCCGACCCGTACCGCTACGAGTTCATCGAGGACGCGGTCCCGAACCACCGCGGCTTCTGTTTGCTCCCCGAACCCTCGCCCGGCGACGTCTTCTTCGACATGGAAGGCGACCCGTATTACGACATCGGCACGGGCCTGGAGTACCTGTTCGGCGCGTACACCGCCGACGACGAGACGTTCACGCCGTTCTGGGGCTGCGACCGCTCCGAGCATCCCGGCAGCGACCGGCTGGCGGAGAAGAAGGCGTTCCAAGATTTCATCGACTTCGTGATGGACCGCCGCGAGCGGTTCCCGTCGATGCACGTCTACCACTACGCCTCGTACGAGAAGACGGCGCTGCAGAAGCTGAGCCTGCGGCATGCGACGCGTGAGGAGCAGGTCGACATCATCCTGCGCGAAGAGGTGCTGGTCGATCTCTATCGCGTCGTGCGGCAGGCGCTGGTCGTCGGGCAGCCGAGCTATTCGATCAAGAAGATCGAGGAGTACTACGGCAAGCGCGGCGACGCGTCGGGCGTCAAGGGCGGCGACGAGTCGATCCTGCAGTTCGAGGCGTGGCTCGCCTCACGCGGCGCGGCGCAGCGCAACGACGCGCTGCTCGACGATCTCCGGACCTACAACGAGTACGACTGCGTCTCGACCTACGGGCTGCGCCAGTGGCTACTGGAGCTGCGTGCGAAAGCCGCCGCCGAACTCGGCGTGGAGATCCCGCCGTACGCCGGCAAGACCGCGGAAGAGATCAAGGTCCGCAACGATCCCAACCGCGAGCTCGAGCAGCGGCTCGAGGCGAAGCTGCCGGCGGATTTCGTCTTCGACCGCGACGACCCGCAGTTCGCGGCGGTGCGCCCGTTCTTTCTCGTCCGGCACATGCTCGAGTACCACTGGCGCGAGGACAAGCCGCTCTGGTGGCGCTTCCACGACGCCTGCTCGAAGTATCAGGAAGATCCCGAGCAGCTACGCGACGATTCCGAGGCGATCATCGGCCTGGAGCCGATCGGCGAGTCGCTCCCCTTGAAGCAGTCGCTGGTATATGACTTTCTGTTCCCCAGTCAGCTCCACAAGATCGACTCCGGCGACGCCTACGATCCGCTGACCAAGGAGAAAACGGGCGACGTCCACTCGGTCACCGACGGTGACGAGTTCGGAACATTGCGCCTCAAGCGAGGGAAGAAGTTCCAAGAGCTGCCGTTTCCGCCGGCGATCGTGATTCGCAGCATCATCAACGCCGGCGCCGTCCTCGAGGCGATCGCGCGGTTCGGCGAAGCGCTCGCCACCGACGGCGCGACCAGGTACCGTGCTGCGTTCGACGTGCTGACGCGCGCCGTCCCGCGGCTCCACGGCCGCGTCCCCGGCGATTCGTTGCAGCCGGAACGCGTCGACGAAGCCGCCGTTCGGGCGGTCGTCGACGCGCTCGACGAGAGCTACCTGTTCGTCCAAGGGCCGCCCGGAGCGGGGAAGACCTACCTCGGCGCGCGGCTCATCGTCGGGCTCATCGCGGACGGCAAGCGCGTCGGCGTCATGGCGAATAGCCACAAGGCCATTCACAACCTGCTCGACGAGGTCAACAAGGTCGCCGAAGCGCGCGGCGTCGCGTTCGTCGGCGCGAAGAAGGCCGGCAAGGACGACCCGGACACGCAGTACGACAAAGGTCAGATCGTCAGCGAGTTCAAGTCGCTCGCGCGCGACGACGTCCAGCTCGTCGCCGGTACCGCCTGGGCATTCGGGCCGGCGGCGATGGACCAGCGGCTCGACTACCTCTTCATCGACGAGGCCGGTCAAGTCTCGTTGCCCGCCGCGATCGCCGCGATGACTGCGACGCGCAACGTCGTGCTGCTCGGTGATCCGCTGCAGCTCTCGCAGGTGACGCACACCGAGCATCCCGGCGACATCGGCGCGTCCGTGCTGGAACATCTGCTCGGCAAGGAGCTGCGACCGGTCGCGCCCGATCGTGGCATTCTGCTCACCGACTCGTACCGCATGCACCCCGACGTCTGCAGCTTCATCTCCGGGCTGCTGTACGAAGGGAAACTGCATTCGGCGCCCGGCCGCGAGCGGCAGTCCGTCCGCAGCGCCGGCCTTTCCGGTACCGGCCTACGGTACATCCCCGTGCCGCACGTTCAGATCAACAAGCAGCAGTCGACGGAGGAAGCCGCCAGAATCGCCGATGAGATCGAGACGCTGCTGCGCGGCGCCGTCACCGATATCGAAGGCCGGCTGCGGCCGATGCTGCCCAGCGACATCATCGTGGTCGCCCCGTACAACGCGCACGTCCGCTGCATCCGCAAGGAGCTCGAGTCGCGCCCGGCCTGCGCCGGCGTCCAAGTCGGCACCGTCGACAAGTTCCAGGGCCGCGAGGCGTACGTCGTCTTCTTCGCGACCGGCGCCTCGACGCCCGACGACGCCTCGCGCGGCGTGAGCTTCGTTTTCGACCGCCAGCGCTTCAACGTCGCGATCTCCCGCGCGCGCGCCCTCGCCGTCCTCGTCGGCAGCCCGGCGCTCCTCGCGCACCGCTGCGGCTCCGTCGAAGACGTCCGCATCGCCAACGGCGTCTGCCGCTTCATCGAGCTTGCCGCCGCTCGAGAAGAGGCCGTCGCGCCGGAACCGACGGGCCAGTTGTCGTTGCTCCTTATCTGACGGCGCAGCGTCCTACAGGAAAAGCTCGCCGATCTTGTTGGAGCTGCTCTCGGTGAACCAGATGGTGTTGCTGGGTCCGGCGGTGATGAACGTCGGACCGGAGAGGGCAGTCGGAATCGCAAACTCCGTGATCGTGCCGGTCGGCGTGATGCGGCCGATTTTGTTCGTCGTGCGATTGACGCCCGGTTCGGTGAAGTACAGGTTTCCGTCGGGGCCCGTCGCGATACCGTAGGGCTGCGCGTTCGCGCTCGGGATCGCGAAGGTCGCCAGCGTCCCTGCCGGCGTGATGCGCGCGATCAGGTTGCTGTCCGCGGCGGTCGCCCACACGTTGCCGTCAGGACCTTTGGCCATGCCGCGCATGACGTTTTGAATCGTCGGCGAGAAGACGAATGCCGTCGTCGCGCCGGTGCCGGTGATCATCTTCACCACATTGTCGCCGCTGAACGTATCGAACCACATGTTGCCGTCGGGCCCGGCGGTGATCTGTTCGAGTTGCAAGTTCGCAGGATTGGTGTTGGAGGCGTAGCTGTGCAGCAGCGCTCCGGCGGTCGAGTAGACGTCGACTTTCATGCCGTTGAACTCAGCGACCCACAGGTTATTGTCGGGTCCCACCGCGATGCCGGATGGATCGGCCGCGGGGAACAGCGTGACCGTTCCGGCGACGGTCACCTGGCCGAGATGGGCCGCCTCGTCGACGTACCAGAGATTACCGTCGGGTCCGGCGACGATGTTGCCTGGGAACGCATTGGCGGTCGACAGCGCAAATTCTGTCACGACGCCGGCCGGAGTGATCCTGGCCACCTTGTTCGTGCCGGTATTCGACTCGGTGAACCACATGTTGCCGTCGGGGCCTTGTACGATGGCGAACGGACCCGCGTTGGCCGTGGGAACCGGGTACTCCACGATCGTTCCGCTCGGCGGCCTCGTCGGGGCGGGCGTCTGCGGAGGAGCATAGCTGCTGCCACCGGTACACGCGGCCAGCGCTAGGGTCAGCAGGGTGACGGACAACTTGTTCATCCAACTACCTCCAGGTCCGATCCTACACCCAGAGTCAGTGCGCGTGAAGCCCCTTCGACAAGCTCAGGGTGAGATTAATGCAGGTACTTGTCGAACCAGGCGGTCATTCGGCGGAAGACGTCTTGCTGGTCGGCGGGTTTGTAGAAGAGGTGGCCTTCGCCGGGGTAGATGACGAGTTGGGTCGAGACGTTGTGGTCGCGGAGGGCGTGCCAGTATTCGTAGGATTGCGTGACGGGGACCTCGGCATCGCGGTCGCCGGCGACCATGAGCGTCGGCGTTTTCACCTGCTTGATGTAGTTGATCGGTGAGCTCTTCGCGTAGATCGCCGGATCGTCGTAGATGCTGGCGCCGAAGTAGGGGATCATCCACGTGTCGATCTCGTTGGTGCCGTAGTAGCTGAGCCAGTCGGAGAGGCCGGCACCGGAGACCGCGGCTTTGAAGCGGTTCGTCTGCGTGAGCGCCCACATCGTCATGTAGCCGCCGTAGCTCCAGCCCATGATGCCGACGCGCTTCGGATCGACCGGGATCGTACGGCCAACTTCGTCGAGCCCGAGCAGGATGTCGCGCAGGTCGCCGTAGCCGAAGTCTTTCACGTTGGCGCGCGTGAACGCCGCGCCTTGGCCGTAGCTGCCGCGCGGATTCGGTTCGAACACGATGTAGCCGCGCGCGGCGAGCGCGGCTTGGAACGCCTGCGCGCCGTACGGGAAGATGGGATAGTGCGCGTATGCCGGTCCACCGTGGACGATCGTGACGATCGGATACTTCACGCCGGCTTTCGCGTCAGGCGGAAAGATCAGCCAGCCTTGCACGCTCGCGCCTTCGCTCGTCCAGGTGATGCTGCGCGCGGCGCCGGTGAGGTGCTTGACGTTCTTGTTCGCCGAGGTGATGTCGTGCATCGCGCCGAGCGCGCCGAGTGCGATCTCGGGCGGTTTGGTGATCGACTGCCGGATCGTCGCGCCGAGCTTCCCGTCGCGCGTGACCGAGACGCCGAGATCGCCGGGCGCCAGCCCCGCAAAGCCGCGCGCGTAGATCGTCTCCTGACCGCTCCAGAGCTGCCGCTGCGTCTTCGCGTCGGCGTCGATCGAGGCGACCAGCATGCGATCGCCGGCGAGCTCCGTCGCGAGGATCTTCGTCGACGAGCCGTTCCAGGCGACCGTGGTCACCGAGGCTTTCAGGTCGGGGGTCACGTCGACGGCGTCGCCGCCGCTCGCCGCGACGACGTACGCGTCGCCGCCGGTGACGCCTTCGTCGCTCATCAGCCCGCCGATGTACGCGATCCGCTTGCCGTCGCCCGACCAGCGCGGTGAGGCGATCTGCAGCGCGGGCTTGTGGATCGAGGTCGCGACGCCGCCGGTCGCATCGATCGTGTAGAGCTCGGCGACCCACCAGTTCGCGTCGCCGTTCCCGTGCGCCGCGGTCGCCGCGAACTTCGTGCTGTCCGGCGACCAGTCGTACTCGTAGATGTTGAGGTCCGCGGGGCCGAGCAGTTTGATCGCGCCGCCCGCCGCCGGGACGGTCGCGAGGCGCTGTTCGTAGATCTTACCGCCGACGACGCCCGCGTCGGGCGTCGAGGGGTTCAGCGGGCTGGGGACTTTCGGCGCGCCGGGTGAGTACAAGAACGCAATGTGCTTGCCGTCGGGCGACCAGCGCGGCGTCGAGACGGGCCCTTTCGCGTGCGTCAGGTCGACGATCGTGTTGGCGCCGTGTTCGCGCACGGTGAGCACGGCGATCTGGCCTTGGCCCTTTTCGTCGGTGACGACGTACGTCAAGTTCCGGCTGTCGGGCGACCACGAGACGTCGCTGGTGTCGCACGATTTTCGCATGCCGCAGGCGACGCCGGTCGTCTGGCCCGGCGCAATCGTCGCCGCGATGCGGATCGCGCTGCGATCGCCGACCGCGATGCGGATCGCGCTGCGATCGCCGACCGACTCGACGTACGCGAGATAGCGCCCGTCCGGCGAGAGCGCGACCTCGCCGAACTGGTGCACGCTGTTCAGCGCCGCGGCGATCTCGTTGAACGGAACCGCCTGTGCGCCCGCGGCGACGGGGCTCGCGACGAACCAGGCGGCCAGCGCGAGTGCGGCGAGACGGAACGCGGTCGGCATGAGCCAGGGATACCGCGGCGCCCGGTTGGTCCCTTGGCGCGACATCGGCCCTTCGACAAGCTCAGGATGACGAGAGTTCTTGGCGTGCCGGGGTCGTACTGACGTGGCTCACACCGAACCGCGAGGGAGCCTAGCGCGCTAACGTTGCGGCGGTGACCAGCCGATTATCAAGATTACCGGCGGCCGCCGCAACGAGCTTCGCGAGAGGATTCTCCCATGCACTTGGGTCTTCGCGCGCGCCGTCCTAACGCGCGCGCCACGTCCACCCGGACCCCGGCCGGCCGTCTCAACGGCATCGAGATGCTGATGTTCGGGCTCATCGCCGTCGCGATGATCGACTGCACCCTGATCGGTTGGCTGGTCGCCCACGGCCTGGGCAACTAAGGCGCGCCCTTCGGCCCGGCCGCGAGCGGCGATTTCCGCCCTTCGACAGGCTCAGGATGACGGGGAGGCCCCGATGAGCGGCCGGGCCGCGGAAACGGGGATTCGCCCGGCGTAGAGTGAGCGCGCTCACGCTCAGGGGCCCTCTTGCACCCCCCAATTCCTAGGTGTCCAACCGGGTCTTTCGACCCGGGGACTGACGACTGAAAACGTCCCTATCCCCGGGCCGAAAGGATGCTGGGATTAGGGACGTGCGTTTCATCTGAGACCCTCTCTAAACGGCGACTATTTGGAAGCGCACCGATGCGCACACGCCGTACGCGAGGATCGCACTGAAATGGCCGTCTACTTGGAACAGGAAATCGCCGCTCTCCCGCACGCTGACGCGAAGCCGGGAGTGCATTCGTTTTCGGCCGCTTGGGTGACCGCACTGGTTGCCTCGGACGCGGTCCTGTTCCTGACCGCCACCCTCCTTGCCGGGCTGTTCGTGCGGAACTTCTGGGCGCCTGAAGTTCTGCTGCGCCACACCTTCGTGCCGGCGATCCTGACCACAATACTCTCAGTCCTCGTATTCTGGCAGCTCGGCCTCTACCAGCGCTCGTTCGCCATGTCGGTCCGCGACGAGCTCTACCACGCGGTCGCGGCGCTCTCGCTCGCCTCGGCGCCGGTCCTGATCTTTTTCTCGATCTTCCCGCAGATCTCGACCTCGCGGGTGGTCACGATCTTCACGCTGCTGTTCGCGATCCTGCTGGTCGGCACGGCCCGCGCGGTGATGCACCGCGTCCGCGACGCCGTCACCATGGCCCGCCCGCGGCGCATCGCCGTCGTCGGCCACCCCTCGCGGCTCGACTTCGCCGAAGACGCGATGCGCGCGCTGCCGAACGGCCGCGTCTTCCGCCTCGCCGTCCCGAACATCGACGGGCTGGGCACGCTGACCGCCGAGGCCGTCGAGGCCCAGGGCTGGTTCAGCCAGGCCGTCCAGTGGGGCTGCGACACGCTGGTCTTCACCGAGATCCTCGCGCCCTCGATGATGCCGCAAGTACTGCAGGCCGCCGGCCGCCACGGGATCACGATCGCCTTCGCCCCGCCGCGCATCCGGGTCCACTCCTACGCCCTCGAGATGGACTCGATCGGCAAGCAGGCCCTGATCGTCGCCCGCCCGCTGCGCGCCACGCAGCCCGGCGCCCGCATCGGCAAGCGCCTCTTCGACCTCACCCTCGCCTCGATCGGCCTGGCGGTGTTCGCGCCGATCATGCTGCTGGTCGTCGCCGCGATCTCGCTCGAGGACGGCCAGCCGGTGATGTTCCGCCAAGAGCGGGTCGGCCGCGACGGCAAGACCTTCAACATGCTGAAGTTCCGCTCGATGGGGATGGACGCCGAGAAAGACGGCGCGCGTCTGGCCGTCGTCGGCGACGCCCGCGTCACCCGGGTCGGCAAGTTCATCCGCCGCACCTCGCTCGACGAGCTGCCGCAGCTCATCAACGTCCTGCGCGGCGAGATGTCGATCGTCGGCCCGCGCCCCGAGCGCCCGGTCTTCGTCGACCAGTTCGTGCAGCAGTACCCCCGCTACGCCGAGCGGCACCTGGTCTCGCCGGGGATCACCGGCTGGGCGCAGGTCTACGGAAAGCGCGTCGTCGGCTTCGACGACGTCCCGGCCAAGCTCCGCGGCGATCTCTTTTACGTCGAGAACTGGTCGCTGTTCATGGACGTCGCCGTCTGCCTCAAGACCGCGGCCGAGGTTCTCTTCCACCGCGCAGCCTGATCGGGCCGATTCCGGTACGCCAGGCGAGCGCTTGGGTAGAAAGTCCTACGCCATGACGGTCATCGACGAGGCGCGGAAGGCGCGCGAACAGGAGTTCCACGACGCGCGCTTCGGCCGCGGCGGCCCGCGCGGCGGGACCGGCTCGTTCTACCGGATCACCGGCGAGGCCCACGCCCGCCACCGCGCGCTGGTCTACGAAGGGTGCGCCGGGAAGCGCGTGCTGGAGTACGGCTGCGGCCCCGGCAGCCAGTCGTTCGAGCTGGCCAAGCGCGGCGCGCACGTCACCGGGATCGACATCTCGCCGGTCGCGATCGAGATCGCCCGCGCCGAGGCCGAGCGCCAGGGCGTCGAGGCGACGTTCGCCGTCATGGACGCGGAGCGCACCACCTTCCCCGACGGCTCGTTCGACCTGATCGTCGGCGGCGCGATCCTGCACCACCTCGACCTCGACCGCGCGTACGCCGAACTTGCGCGGCTGCTCGCGCCGGGCGGACGCGCGGTGTTCATCGAGCCGCTCGGGCACAACGCGCTGATCAACCTCTACCGCAAGATGACGCCCGAGCAGCGCACGCCCGACGAGCACCCGCTGCTGCGCTCGGACCTCGCGCACGCGCGCCGCGCGTTCGCGCACGTCAACGTCTGGTACTACCACATGGCCGCGATCGGCGCGGCACCGTTCGCCAAGACGCCGCTGTTCAAGCCCGTGCTCGCCGCGCTCTCGGTGGTCGATCGCGCGCTGCTCAGCATCCCCGCGATCCAGCCCTACGCCTGGATCGCCGTGCTCGAGCTGAGCGCACCCGGCTGACCGTGCGCGTCGCCATCGTTGCGGCGAAGTATCCGTACGACAACCGGGAAGCGTATCTCGACCGCGAACTGCGCGCGCTCGCACCGCACCTGAGCGGGATCGCGGTGTTCCCGGTCTCGCCGCACGGGCGCACGAGCGGCTATCGCGACGTGCCCGCCGACGTGCAGCGGCTCGGGTTGTTCTCGCCGGCGACGATCGGCGGCGCGCTTAGCGCGCTCGCGACGCGCCCCGCGGCGAGCCTGCGCGCGATCGGCGCGCTGCTGTTCGCGCGCGAGCGCCCGCTAGTGAAGCTGAAAAATCTCGCCGTGATCCCGCTCGGGCTCGCGGTCGGGATGCGGCTGCGCCGCGGCGGCTTCGACCACGTGCACTCGTACTGGCTCTCGACCCCCGCGTCGGTCGCGTATCTCGCCGCCGCGGTCGCGGGGATCCCGTGGAGCAGCACCGCGCACTTGTGGGACATCTACGAAGAGAACGCGCTGGTGCTGAAGCTGCGGTCGGCGCGGTTCGTGCGCGCGATCTCGGCGCGCGGGCGGCGCGATCTGCTCGCGGCCGCGCCGGGGCTGCCGCCGTCGCGCATCACCGTGCTGCATGTCGGCGTGGATGTTCCGGGCGACGCCCTTCGACAAGCTCAGGATGACGGAGGGGTAGCTCAGGATGACGGAGGGGGAGCGCAGGCCCACCAACGCGGGTTTTCGGTGTTGTGTGCGGCGAATTTGGTGGTGAAGAAGGGGCATGCCGATCTGCTGCATGCGATCGCGAGCGCGCGGCTGCGCGGGGTCGCGGTGCAGTGTACGCTCGCCGGCGACGGTGAGCTGCGCGGCACCTTGGAGGCGCTCATCGATTCGCTTGCGCTGCGCGACGCGGTCGTGTTGCGCGGACACGTCGGTCACGACGAGCTGCTCGACGAGATCCGCGCCGGCCGCTACGATGCGATGGCGCTCACCAGTCTCGAGCTCCCCGGCGGGCTGATGGAAGGGATCCCGGTCGCGCTGATGGAGGCGATGGCGCTCGGGCTCCCGGTGATCACCACCGCGACCGGCAGCATCACCGAGCTGGTCGACGATCGCTGCGGCCGGGTCGTGCCGCAAGGCGATATCGACGCGATCGCGGCCGCGCTCGCGGAGCTGGCGCGCGACCCGCAACTGCGGGCCGAGCTCGCCCGCGCGGCGTATGAGAAGGTGTGCGCCGAATTCGACGTCGTCGCGATCGCGCGCGAGCTGGCGCAGCTGATCGCGGGCCCTGGTTCCGTTACGAGCGAGCGAGCCGTGGGTAGCACTCGCTCCGAGGAGACGCGCGGTCCGGAAACGGTCGATGCGGCATGGGGTCAAGGATGAGAGTCTGCGTTCAGGGGCTGGGCTACATCGGTCTGCCGACGGCGGCGATGATGGCGCTGGCGGGCCATCAGGTCGTCGGGTTCGACGTCGACGCGCGCGTGCTGCGCGCGCTCGCCGACGGCGCGCAGCACGTGAAAGAAGAACCGGTCCGCGCGCTCGTCGCCGAGGCGCTCGCCGGCGGCAACCTGACGCTCTCCGCGACGCTGCCGGCCGACGCCGAGGCGTACATCGTCTGCGTGCCGACGCCGACGATCGACCACAAGCCCGATCTCTCGTTCGTGCAGGCCGCGACGGCCGCCGTCGCACCGCTGCTGAACGCCGGCGATCTGCTGATCGTCGAGTCGACCGTGCCGCCCGGGACGATGGACCGCATCGTCGTCCCCGCGCTGAGCGCCGCCGGCGTCGATCCCGACACGATCGCGATCGCGCACTGCCCCGAGCGCGTGATCCCCGGTGCGATCGTGAAAGAGCTGCGCGAGAACTCGCGGGTGATCGGCGGCCGCAAACCCGGCGACGCCGAGCGCGCGCGCACGCTCTACGCGACGTTCACCGACGGCGCGATCTTCACCACCGACACGATGACCGCCGAGCTGGTCAAGGTCATCGAGAACACGTACCGCGACGTCAACATCGCCTTCGCCAACGAGCTGGCGCTGCTGAGCGAAGAGCTCGGCGTCGACGCGCACGAAGCGATTGCGCTGGCGAACAACCACCCGCGCGTCAACATCCTCTCGCCGGGTCCCGGCGTCGGCGGGCACTGCATCCCGGTCGACCCGCACTTCCTCTCGAACGCGAACCCGTTCGTGACCGAGCTGATCCAGACGTCGCGCCGGATCAACGAACGCATGCCGCACGTCGTCGTGCGGCGCATCGGCGAGTACGTCGCGCCGCGCCAAGGCGCGCGCATCGCGATCCTCGGCGCCGCCTACAAGGCGAACGTCGACGACACGCGCGAGTCGCCGACCGAGGCGCTCGAGGAGCTGCTGCACGAGCGCGGGTACACGACGACGGTGTTCGATCCGGTCGCGGAGCGCTACAAGGGGATGCTCTCGTCATCGCTCGAGGACGCGCTGGACGGGGCCGACGCGGTGGTGCTGATGGTCGGCCACGACGCGTTCGGCGAACTCGACCCGGCGGTCGTCGGGCCGCTGATGAAGCGCCGCCTGCTGATCGACACGCGGGCGTTCCTCCCCGTCGACCGGTGGGCCGCCGCCGGGTTCGACGTCTACACGCTCGGCGGAAAGCGCCGTGATCCGCTCCATATCGTTACCGCGTCCTGATCTGACCAGCCGGCGGACGCAAGTCGTCGCCGGCGGAGCCTTGCTCGGCGCGATCGTGCTCGGCATCGCGGTCCAGATCGGAACCGGCAACTTGACGCTGGCGCTGATCCTGCTCGGCGTGCTCGCCGCGCCGGCCGCATTCGTCGTCGCGCTGCGCTGGCCGTACGTCTTTCCGTACGGGCTCTACATCGTGCTGGTGCCGTTCGACAACATGCTCAAGATCGGCGGCGGCGGCACGCTGACCAAGCTGCTGGGCCTGCTCTCGATCGCGGCGCTGCTCGCGCACGCCTTCATCGCGCGGCGCGCCGCGCAGCCGCCGAAGGCGCTGTGGCTGTGGGGCGCGTTCCTGCTTTGGAACCTCATCGGCATCATGTGGAGCCCGGACCTGCCGACCGCGCTGCTCTACATCCAGACGCTCGGATCGCTGATCCTGCTCTACGGCGTGCTCGCGATCGCGCCGCTCGGCGAACGCGACCTGCGCACGGTCTGCACCTGCATCGTCGTCGGCGGCGTCGCGGCCAGCCTGTACGGGATCTACCTGCTGCACAACTCCCCGCAGATGGCCGGCGACTACGGGCGCCTCATGATCAACGTCGGCGAGCGCAAGATCGACCCGAACCATTTCGCGAACTCGCTGCTGGCGCCGATCGCGCTGACCTTCGTGGGCCTGCTCTCGGCGCGGCGGCCGTCGGCGATCTTCTTTTCGCTGATCGCGCTGGGCATCCTGATCGCCGGCGTGCTGATCAGCCTCTCGCGCGAGACGCTGCTCGGCTGCGTCGTCATCGTGGCGATCGTCGTCCTGCTCTCGCGGCGCCGGCTCATCGGCCTGGCGATCGGCATCCCGCTGCTGGTCGGGATCCCGCTGCTCGTGCCGCAGATCGGCCAGCGTATGAGCGAATCGTTCAGCACCGGCGGCGCCGGGCGCACCGCGGTGTGGCACGTCGCGTGGAACGCGTTCCTGCAGCGTCCGCTGCTCGGCTGGGGGACCGCGGGTTCGGTCGACGCGTACGACGTCAACTTCTTCACGGTCTATCAGCCGAATTCGGTCGGCTGGGTCATCACGCCGCACAACACCGCGCTGCACGTCGCGGTCGAGCTCGGCGTGATCGGACTGGTGCTCTTCGCGGCCGTGTGGGTTGCGATGTTCCGCCAGCTCGGCGACATTCCGGCCGATGACCGGCTCGCGGATCTGCGCGTCGCGATGATCGCCGCGCTGACGGCTCTCGCGCTGGTCAGCTTCTTCATCGACCTCTCGTCCTACAAGTACATCTGGCTGGTCTTCGCGACCGTCGTTCAGTTGCGCAGCGTCGTGCGGCTGCGCGCGCCCGCGCCGGCGCCCGTCCCGATCGCGCTCCGAGTCCGGGCGTAGTGAAGGTAGCCGTCGCGGTCGGCGCGGCGCGCGTACCGCGATGGCAGCGAGACGCGATCGCCGCCTTGCGCGCGCTGCCGGGGATCGAGCTCGCGGTCGTCGACGTACCCGGCTCGGAGCACGTTGCGGCCGACGCCTTCGCCGCACGGATCGCCGGGCCCACGCTGTCGGCGGCACCGCTCGCGGCGACCGCGACGTCGCTGAACGGTCACGACGTCGTCGTGAACCTCGCGGGCCGCGCGCTCGAGACGGACGCTCCCCACGGTACCTGGTCGTTCCAACTCGGCGCGTCCGACGACCCCGCGCTCCCGTTCGCGCACGAGATCGCGCACGGCGCGGCGACGGTCGAGATCGCTCTGATTCGGCGGCACGGCGCGCAGGCCGACGTACTGCGCAGCGGACGCTTTCCGGCGCCGATGTGGTATCCGACGCTGCTGCGGCTTGCGCTCGCCGAGGCTGGGACGTGGCCGGCGACGTTCGCGGCCGTGCTGCGCGACGGCGCGGAGCTGCGCGGCGACGGCGCGCTTCCGGCGCGGCACGGCCGTCGGCCGTCGCGCGCGCGCCTGCTTCTTGCGCTCGGCGTGCGCCTCGTGCGGGGGATGCGCGACGCGTTCTTCATGGTCGACACGTGGAACGTCGGGTTCGCGGCCGGCGGGCCACGCGCGTTGCTTGACGGCGCCGTGCTCGACGTACAGTGGCTCCCCGATCCGCCGCCGCGCACGTTCGTCGCCGATCCGTTCGTGATCGAGCGCGACGGCCGGCGTGTGCTGTTTCTCGAAGAGTTCGACTACGACCGCGACCGCGGCGTGATCGACGCGCTCGAGCTGGACGCCGAGAACCGCGTGATCCGCCGCACGCGCGCGCTCGACGTGCCGACGCATCTGAGCTATCCGTTTCCGCTCGAGATCGACGGCGAGCTGTACCTGGTCCCCGAGAACTGCGCGGCGCACGAAGTCGCGCTCTACCGCTGCGTCGCGTTCCCCGATCGCTGGGAGCGCGAGGCCGCACTGTTCACGGCGTTCGACGGCGTCGACACGACGTTCTTCGCGCACGACGGGCGCTGGTGGGCGTTCTGCACGCGGCAGTCGACGGGCCCGAGCGTCGCGCTGCACGCATATCACGCGCCGGGGCCGCGCGGTCCGTGGGAAGCGCATCCGCTCAACCCGATCGTGATCGACGTCGCGAGCGCGCGCCCAGCCGGTCCGCCGTTCGTCGTCGACGGCGTTTTGTATCGTCCCGGTCAAGATTGTTCGCAGACGTACGGCGGCGCGATCGCGATCGCCCGCATCGACGAGCTCACGCCGAGAACGTATCACGAGACGGTCGTGCGCCGCCTTGCACCGCCGCCCGGACGCTTCGCGGACGGCTTTCACACGGTCAGTTGCGCGGGTGATCTGCTGATCGTCGACGGCAAGCGCACGCACTACGACGCTCGCAATACCGGGCGAGCTTTACGTGCGCTTCGCGCACGCATTACGCGCGCGTTGCAGCGTTCCCGGTCACACCGCGTCCCGGAGGCTTAACCGCTGCGCGCGAGCCTCCGATAGTAGGAACTGCCAGTTTCCGACACTCGGGGGTTTTCCGATGGGCGCGAGTCGTGACGCCGTCTTGTTCTCGCTTTGTCTCGTCACGCTCGCAGGTTGCGGCGGCGGTGGCGGCGCTGCGCTCACGCCGGTGACGCCGCCCGGCGACGCAACGACGACGACGGCTCCGGCTTCGCTGCTGTTCACCATCGCGATTCCCAGCGCGACCGGCGCGAGCGGCGCGCACCGCAGCACGCGCTACATCTCGGCCGGAACGAAATCGGCGACGATTGCGTTCGGCGCGAACCGCCAGACGGTGAACTGCGCCGCCTCGTGCACTGCGAGGCTCACCGCGTCTCCGGGCCAGCAGACGTTCACCGCGTCGCTCTACGATCAGCCGAACGGCGCGGGGAACGTGCTCTCGGTCGGCACGACGACGGCGACGGTCGTCGCCGGTGCGCAGAACGCGGTCTCGGTCACCTTCGGCGGCGTCCCGGCGCGGCTCGCGCTCGCGCTCGGCAGCACCGCGGTGAACGCCGGCAGCCCGGCGCAGATCCCGGTCGTCGTCCAGGCGCTCGACGCCGCCGGCTACACGATCGTCGGGCCGGAACCGTACTCGAACGCGATCGCGGTCGCCAGCGACGACCGCTCGGGATCGACCACGCTCTCGCGCACGACGCTGTCGGCGCCGAGCGACCCGGTGACGCTCGCCTACAATGGTTCCGGCGCCGCCGCAACAGTACACGTGAGCGCGAGCGTCCCCGGCGTCGCGGTCGGCGTGCAGACCGTCATGCTCACGATTGCTGCCGCGCCGTCACCGACGCCACCGAGCCCGCCGCCGCCCGGGGCGTTCCCCGATCACGTGCGGACGCACGCGTACTACGGCCTCAACGGGATCAACGCCGACGTCCCGGCGGCCTACATGGCGGCGCACGTCGACATCGTCGAAGACGACGGCTACACCGCGCAGCACGCGGACGCGTTCAAACGGGCCGGCGGGAGGATGGCTCTCGCATACACCGACCCGACGTACGCCGCGCACTGCCCGCCGCCGTTCACGGCGCCGGCCGGCAAGTGCGCGGGCCAGATCGCGAACCTCGTGCAGAGCGACGAGTCCGCGTACGTCCACGACGCGAACGGCGCGCGCGTCAACCGCTTCGTCGACAACTACTTTCAATACCAGGAAGTCTTCAACGTCAACGCGCCGTCGGCGCAGCAGGCCTATGCGCAGACCACAGCGTCGATCCTGCGGGCGTCGCCGCTGCTGGACGGCTTCGAGGCGGACGATTCCGGGAGCCCGATCACGGCTAGCGGCGGCGCGTTCGGCTCGTCGCTCTACTACAACTTCAACGCGATCGGCGTCGAGATCCCGAACGACGCGTCCTGGATCGCCGGCGAGAGCGCGATGCTGGCGGCTGCCGGCAAGCCGTTGATGATCAACGGCGGCGACTCCGCGACCTGGGGACCCGCGTACGGCGGCGCGTTCCTCGATCTGCCGTACGTGATGTCGCAGCAGTTCGAAGGCTGCTTCAACAACGACGGAAACTATCTCTACACCGACGCCGAGGGGAAGTTCGTCAAAGAAGAGGACGGCCTCCTCGCGGTCGTGGCGCGCCACAAGTCGGCGGTGTGCTACCCCAGCGGCGACACGACCCCGCCGCACCGGATGTACGCGTACGCGTCGTGGCTGTTGAGCTACGACGCGGTCTACTCGGTGTACGAGACCGACGTGCCGATGTCGGACGGCGAGGCGCTGTATCCGGAGACGCTGCTCGTTCCGGCGCAGCCGCGCACGACGGCGACCGAGATCGCGCAGCTCCGCAAAGGCGGCGTCTACGTGCGCGAGTTCGCGGCCTGTGCGATCTCGACCGTTGCGATCGGCCCGTGCGCGGCGGTCGTGAACTCGTCGCCGTCGGCGAGCGCAGCGATCCCGCCGCTCTCGCTCGCATACGGACACCAGATCGCACTCGACCCGCAGAGCCACTACCACGGCGGCAAAGCGAACGTCATCGCGGGCGCACCCGCCTCCCTCGGACCGGCAACCGCGGCAATTCTCGTTCGTTGAGAGGGGACCGCCGCGCGGTGCGGTAGGTGAGCAGCGTGCAGCTCGCTCTGACCGCGCTCCTCGCGATGTTCCTGGCGTTCGACGCCGGTGCCGCCGCTCTCGACGGCGCGCCGGCGCCGGTTCCCGATTCGAGCGCCTGGCGGCTCGTTCCGCACGTGCGCACGCTCGCGTATTACGGGCTGAACGGGATCAACAAGGACGTTCCGCCGGCGTACATGGCGGCGCACGTCGAGATGGTCGAGGACGACGGCTACACGGCCGAACATGCCGATGCGTTCAAACGCGCCGGCGGGCACTTCGCGATCGCGTACACCGATCCGACCTACGGCGCGCACTGCCCGCCGCCGTTCATGCCGCCGGCCGGCAAGTGCGAAGGACAGATCGCGAAGCTGGTCGCGACCGACGAGCACGCCTGGATCCACGACGCGTCGGGGGCGCGCATCCATCGCTTCAACGATCCGTACTACCAGTATCAGGAAGTGTTCAACGTCACCGCGCCGGCGGTGCAGCGCGCGTACGCGCGCACGACCGCCGAGATCCTGGCCGCCTCACCGCGGCTCGACGGGTTCGAGGCCGACGACTCGGGGAGCCCGTTCACCGGTGGCGACGGCGTGCTCGGTTCGAACCTCTACGGCGAGTACAGCGGTCACGGCGTCGAGATCCGCAGCGACGCCGAGTACCTCGCGGGCGCCTCCGCGATGCTGGCGGCCGCGGGGAAGCCGGTGCTGATCAACGGCGGCGATCCGGTCACCTGGGGTCCCGCGTACCACGGTGCGTTTCTGCGGTTACCGTACGTGCTCGGCCAGCAGTTCGAAGGCTGCTTCAACAACGCCGGGCACTACCGCTACACCGAGGTCGACGACAAGTTCCGCCGCGAGGAGAACGGTCTGCTCGCGGTCGCGGCGTTCCGCAAGCTCGCGTTCTGCTATCCGACCGGCGACACGGCGCCGCCCCACCGCATGTACGCGTACGCGGCCTGGCTGCTCTCGTACGATCCCCGCTACTCGGTGTTCGTGATGAACGTGCCGCAGAGCGATGGGCCGGCGCTCTATCCCGAGAGCGAGCTGGTTCCGCTGCAGCCGCGCACGACGCCGCGTTCGATCGACGAGCTTCGCGCCGGCGGCGTCTACGCGCGCGAGTTCGGGGCCTGCGCGATCGCGGGGCGCGCGATCGGACCGTGTGCGGCGGTCGTCAATGCGTCCTCGCGTGCGGGCGCGGCGATCCCGCAACTCGCGACGGCGTACGCGCACCACGTCGAGCTGGCCGCGCAGAGTTTCTATCACGGCGGAAAGGCGACCGTCGTCGGCGGCGCGCCGGCGCAGCTCGCCCCGGAGAGCGCGACGATCCTGGTTCGCTGACGCGCGCGTCAGCGCTAGCGCGCCGGGCGGTCGTACAGAGCGAGGATCGCTGCCGCCCAATCGTCGAGCGGGTCACCGGCGGCTTCCGGGCCGCGACGTGGAGGATTCGCGGCGAGCGCCGTGCGCAGTGCGGCGGCGAGCGCTCCCGCGTCGCCGACGGCGGCGAAGTGAACAGCCGCTTGCGCACCCGCTGCTTCGCGCAGCGCGGGCAGATCGCTCGCGGCGACGGGGAGTCCGGTGAGCGTCGCCTCGAGCAGCACGAGACCGAACCCTTCGGCGCGGCTCGGCATCGCCAAGGCGTCCGCCGCCCACAGAAGCGGCACGACGTCGTCGACGTGCTCGAGCGCGTGAACGTCGGCGTGCCGGGCCAGCTCGGCCCGCGTCTCCGCCGGTGTCGCGACCGTCACGACGGTCGGCCGGTCGAGCTGCGCGAGGGCGCGCGCCAGCACGTCGGCGCCTTTGATCTGCGGATGCCGGCCGAAGAACAGGACCGTGGGCCGGTCGCCGAGACCGAGCGCGGCCCGCGCCGCCAGCCGTTCCTCCGCCGCCGGCGGCCGGAAGCGGTGCGGATCGACGACGTTCCGGACGACCGTCACGCGCGAGCGCGGGGCGCCTTGCGCGATCAGCTCGGCGCCGATCGCGTTCGACACCGCGATAAAGCGTTCCACGCGCGCACCCAGCAGCCGGTACTTCGCGATGCTGCGCGGCGTCAGCGAGACGCGCCCATGCGGTCGCGAGGTCACCGTCGAGTGGACGTGCCAGAGCAGCCGCGTTCGGCTGGTCCAGAGCGCGCGCGTGAGGCGTCCTTCCCAGCCGAAGAAATGCACCTGCGTGATCTCAGGCTTCCAGGCTTTGGCAAACTGCGCTGCCGCGCCGGCCCCGCCGACGAGGTGCAGCTCGACCCCGGCACCGCGCGCTGCGGCGTGCCACGTCGCGCCGTCGACGTGCGGTGCGATCAGCGCGATCTCGTCGCCGCGCGCGTTCAAGCGCCGCGCGAGCGCCGCGATCAGTGGAACGAACCCTCCCGCCGCCGTTCCGTAGAAGCTCGCAGCATGCAGAACCCGCACGCGGCTATGCGGCGCGGCGCTGCGCGCGAAGCCGCACGAGCGCGCGACGAAGCGCCGCGTAGCCGGGTTCGATCGCGCGCAGCAGCGCGGCGCGCGCGCCGCGCCGCCGCAGCGTATAGTGCGCGTTCACAGCCTCATGGGTCGCATACGAACTCTTGTATCCCTCGCCGCCGCGCATGAAATCGAACTCGCGGTAGCCGCCCGCGATCGCATCCTCGATCCCGCTCGCGAGCAGGGCTTTCCCGGGGCTGAAACGTGCGTACGCGGGGTCGTACCCGACCAAATACGATCCGTAGGTTCCACGTTCGCGGTCGACGAACGCGGCGCCGGCCGCGATCGGCCGGCGGTCGTCCCACACGACGGCGATGCGGAGACAGCCTGCGTCATGGGCGCCGCGCAGCAGGCGGCGGTACTTTTCGTAGCGCGCCGCGTTGCCGCCCCAGCGCAGCGCGTTGAGGTGCAGCACGGCCTCGAGGTGCGGCTCGAGGTCCGCGTCGCCGGCGAACGTGGTTCGGGGGCAGGTCAGTTCCTCGGCCATCTGTTTCGCGGGCCGTAGGGTCGCGCGCCGCGTCGGCTTGCTGAGCGTCGCGAGAAAAGCGCTCCACTCCGAGGGCAGGGTGATCGCGCAACACGGTGCGTCGGGAAGCTCGCGCAGCGAGGCACCGGCTTCGCCGAGCCGGCGGACGAGCTTTCCGATCCGTGGATCGCGAACGTCCGGGAAGTCCGCACGCTGCCAGCGCAGCGCGCCCAGCAGTTCCGCGAACGCTTCGATCGCGGCGCTCTCGTGGTCGGGCAGGCACAGCATCCCTTGATAGTCGGCGAACGGTGCGCTCGCAAAGGTGAGCTCGTGCGCCAGCGGCAGCCGCGCATGCGGCGCGCCGCGGACGGAGACGGGCAGCGCGGCTACGAGCGCGCCGCCCGAGCGCAGCGTGAGAATGGACCAAGGCGCCGGGCTCATCGATAAGAGCGCACGCAACCAGCCCGACGTGAGAAAGACCGTCGCATACGGATCGGCGCGCCGAAGCGCATCCCACTCGGGCCGTATCGCGTCGAACGCTGCCAGCGTCTCGATTGGAATCCGTTCCACGGCCTGGCTCACGTTCCCAGGCCGCCGCGGAGACGGCGCCGGGCGTACGCCGAGCGGAGCGCGGCGTAAGCGGGTTCGGCGAGGCGCAGCAGCGTTCCGCGCGCGCCGGCCCGCCTGAGCGAGTAGTGCACGTTCGAGATCTCACGCGTCGAATACGAACTCTTGTAACTCTCGTCGCCGCGCATGAAATCGAACACGCGGTAGCCGCGCTCGATTGCGTCCCGGATCTGGCCGCCGAGAAGCGCCTTGCCGGGGCTGAACCGGCTGTAGGCCGGATCGTGGCCGACTTGATACGCTCCGAAGACTCCGCGCTCGGCGTCGACGAACGCCGCACCGCCGGCGAACGGGTGCTGACCGTCCCACAGGATGGCGATGCGCAGGCAATCCTGGTCGGATGCGGCTCGAAACAGCGCTTCGTACTTCCGGCGGCGCGCCGGCGTGCTGCCCCACCGCAGCGCGCTGAGGTCGAGGATCGCCGCGATGTGCGCGGCGGCAGTCTCCGGGGTCGCTTCCGAGTGTCGCAGCTCCGGAAGCTCCTCGGCGAGCTGTTTGAGCGGGCGCAGCGTGCTGCGGCGCGTCGGTTTGCTGAGCGTCGCCAGATAGGTGTGCCAGTCATCCGGAAGATCGATGATGCTGCACGGCGTCGCGGGAGCTCGTTCGACCGCCGCGCCGTTCGCCGCGAGGCGCTCGACGATCGCCGCAAACCGTTCATCCTGCACGTCGGGAAAGCGCGCGCGATCCCACCGGAGCGCATGCACCATCGACGCGAACGCCTCGACCACCGCGGACTCGTGCTGCGGTGCGCTGAGGATGCCCTGGTAGTCGGCAAACGGCTCGCTCGCGAAGGTGATCTCACGGGCGATCGGGACCTGGCGATGCGGTGCGTTGCGCAGCGAGATCGGGAACGCCCCGACGAGCCGCCCCGAGTGCCGCAGCGTCAGAATGCTCCATGGTGTCGGTGTCATCGACAAAAAAGCGCGCAGCCACGGCGAGGACAGGAAGACCGTGGCGTTACGGTCTGCGCGCCGCAGCTCGTCCCACTCCGGACGAAGGGCGTCGAACGCGCTCAGCGTGTCGACGATTTCGCGTTCCACCGCTACACCGCCGCGGAGCCCCGGCGCACCGCGAGTGCCGGGGAGCGCGCGAGCTCGGCGAGCGCCGCGACCGCGAGGACGATCAGCGGCGGGGTGAGCGGCAAGAGCACCGTGCGCGTGATGTCGAGCGGTCCCCCGGCGATCGCGACGGCGAGCGCCGCGATCGAGGCCAGCAGCGCCGGGACGATCGCGCGCTGCCGGGTGACCAGCGCGCCGAACGCGGCCAGCACGATCGTCAGCAGTGCGCCGTTCTTGTAGATGTCCTCGGTCAGCGCGAGCGCGAGCGAACGTGCGCACGCGGTGAGATACCACGCCGCGAACGAGGTCGACGGGCCGATCGCGCCGGTCGCCAGCTGCCAGTGATAGATCCAGAGCAACTGCTCGCGCAGCGTCGGCCCGTGGACGACGACCGTGTAGAGGATGAAGGCGAGCGCGACGGCGACCATCGCGCCCAGCATCCGCAGCGATGCGGCGCGCGCGCCGCGGTCGCCGGCCGCGAACCACAACCCGGCGGCCGCGCCGATCGGCAGATACGCCGCGGGCCGGGTGAACGTCAGCAGCGCGGCGGCGAGCGTCGCGGCCGCGAGCCATCCGATCCCCGGGCGCCGCTGGTAGGCCAGGATCGCGCCGAGCGCCGCGGTCCAGAACAGCAGCGCCAGCTCGTCGGTCATCGCGTACGCCGACATCTCGAGCACGACCGGCGCGGTGCCGAGCGCCAGCGCCCCGAGCGCCGCGAGCCACGGCGGCGCGAGCGGCAGCAGGATGAAGAAGAGCACGACGCACGCGAGGACGTACGCGACCGCCGAGATCAGCTGCAGGCCGTGCGGTCCGAACCACGGGTACAGCAGCGCGCCGAGCTGCGGGAAGAGCGGCCGCGTCCGGAACAGCGCGAACTGGTCGGCGTAGTACGCCGGCGTCGCGGGGCCGTAGAAGCCGCGCGACGTCGGTGCGGTCGCGTCGGACGTGGTCAGCATGAAGCGGTCGGAGACCGTCTTTGCCTCGGCCGGCGATGCGCCGCGGTCCGCGAGCGCCATGCGGAGGTAGATCGCCGCGTCGGGCTCCCAGCGCGCGAGGTCGTGCCGGAACCGGTACGCCGCGGTCAGCGTGCTGACCGCAATGACGACCAGCAATGCGGCGATCACCCTCATGGTAGGCGTCCTGTACCCCGAGCGAGCCGCTGCCTATCCCCAGAGCGCGCGACCGGGCCCTTTGCGGGTAGAGAATGCGCGTGCCCTCGATCGCGCTGATCAGCCAATTCTATCCGCCCGAACCGTGCGCCGCGGCGAACCGCGTCGCCGCGATGGCCCAGGCCCTGGCCGACGCCGGCTTCGCCGTCCACGTCTACACCGCCATGCCGTCGTTTCCGGAAGGGACGATCGCGCCGGCGTACCGCGGCAAACGGCACGCGATCGAGACCGACGGCGCGATCGCGGTCGAGCGGGTCGCGACCTACGCGGCCGGCGCGTCCTCGCCCGGGAACCGCGTGCTGAACTGGCTCTCGGTGGCGGCCGGGATCACCGCCCGCATCACGACCGTGCGCGAGCGCTTCGACGCGGTGATCGTCTCGTCGCCGCCGATCACGCTCGCCGCGCCCGCGCTCGCCGCGGCGTTCGCGCACGTCGCGCCGCTGATCGTCGACGTGCGCGACGTGTTCCCCGACGTCGCGATCAAGATGGGCGCCTGGAAAAGCGATTCGCCGATCGCGCGCAGCGTCGGGCGCACCGCCGACGCGCTGTACGCGCGCGCCGCGCTCGTCACGCCGGTCACCGAGACGGGCCGCACCGAGATCCTGGCGCGCGGTGTCGACCCCGCCAAGGTGGTGGTGACGCCGAACGGCTTCGACGCGCTCGAGCCCGCCGCGACGCCGCCGTATCCGGCGCTGCCGGGCGTGCGCGACGTCGTCTACGTCGGCAACATGGGGCTCGCGACCGGGCTCGACGTCGTGCTCGACGCGGCGCGCGCACTGCACGGCGATCCCGCGATCCGCTTCGTCATGATCGGCGGCGGCGTCGAAGGCGATCGCCTGCGCGAACGCGCGCGCGCCGAAGGGCTCGGCAACGTCACGTTCACCGGAACGCTGGCGCGCGCCGACGCGCTGCGCGCGCTCGCCGACGCGGCGCTGACCGTCGTGCCGCTGGTCGCGACGATCGCCGACAGCCTGCCGACGAAGCTGTTCGACGCGATGCTGGTCGGCACGCCGATCGTGCTGAGCGCCGCGGGCGAAGCGAAACGGCTGGTCGAGCGCTCAGGCGCCGGGCTCGCCGTCGAACCCGGCGACGGCGCGGCGCTCGCCGACGGGATCCGCCGCGTGCTCGGCGATTCCGCGCTCGCCGCCGGCTACCGCGCGAGCGGGCCGGCGTTCGTGCGCGCGAACTACGACCGCGGTGCGGTGATGGCCGGCTTCGCCGAGCGCTTGCGCGCGATCACCTCGCGATAGAGCGCGGCGTGGCGCCGCGCCGTCACCACGATGTCGTACTCGGCGCGCGCGTAGGTTTCGGCGCGGGCGGCGCGCACGGCGGCAGCGTCCGGATCGTCGAGCACGGCGCGGATCGCGTTCGCGGTCGCGGCAGCGCTGAAATCGGCGCTCACCACGCTGCGCTCGCCGGCGCCGAGCATCTCCGCCGCGCCGCGCCACGGCGTCGAGACGACCGGCGTGCCGGCCAGCATCGCCTCGATCGCCGCCAGCGGCATCGCTTCGTTGCGCGAGGTCAGCAGCGCGACGTCGGCGCCGGCGACCAGCGCCGCGGCGTCGGCGCGATAGCCGAACAGCGCGACCCGGCCCGCGACCCCGCGCTCGCGCGCCGACTGCGCCAGCGCGGCGCGATCGCGGCCTTCGCCGATCAGCACGAGCCGCACCGCCGCCGGGAGCAGCGCCAGCGCCTCGATCGCCAGTCCCTGATTCTTCACCGCGCTGAGCCGCCCGACGCTCACGACGAGCTGCTCGCCGGGCGCGGCCGCGAGCTGGGTTCGCGCCCGCGCGCGCGCCGCCGGATCGGGCGGAGCGACCGGAATCCCGTTGGGGATCACCACGATGCGGTCCGGCGCGATTCGCTCGTCGGCGATCAGCCGGTCGCGCTGCGCCGCCGAGACCGCGATCACGGCGTCGGTGCGGCGCAGCAGCAGCCGGTTCAGCGGACGGAACGGCGCCGGCGCGCCGAACTCGCTGTTGTGCTCGGTGTGGACGATCGCCGGAACGCCGGCGAGGATCGCCGCGAGCCGGCCCCAGTATTTCCCGGCGTGCGTGTGGGTGTGGACGAGGTCGGGGCTCCAGGCCCGCATCGCGCCGGCCAGCCGGCCGAGAAACGCAAGATCGTAGCGCCCGCTGCGACCGGCCGCGAAGCGCGCGACGGCGGGCGGCGCGTCGCCGGGACGTGCGGCGGCCAGGGTGAGCGCCGCCAGCTCGAGATCGGGTTCCGAGCTCAGGTGCTCGAGCAGCAGCACGACGAACCGCTCCGCTCCGTAGGTGCCGAGGTCGGCCGCGACGTGCATCACGCGCATCACGCTCGCGGTACTACCCGCTGAGCGGGCGACCTACCCGTTACCGAGCGGCCCCGGCCGGGCAGAACCAGTGGGAACCATGATGGACCCGATGCTCACGGTCGAGCACGTCGACAAGTCGTTCCCGGCGAACCACGGTGCGACGGCGATGCTGCGTTCGTTTTTCGGCAGCAACGCTCGCCGCCAGGTCCTGTTCGACGTCTCGCTGAGCGTCGGGCGCGGCGAGCTGTTCGGCCTGCTCGGGCCGAACGGCGCCGGCAAGTCGACCCTCGTCAAGCTGCTGGCGACGCTGACCGTTCCCGACCGCGGCCGCATGACGATCGACGGGATCGACGTGCTGCGCGACCCGCTCGGCGCGAAGCGCCGGATCGGGCTGTGCACCAGCGACGAGCGCAGCTTCTATTTCCGGCTCACCGCGCGCCAGAACCTCGAGTTCTTCGGCGCGCTGGCCGGGCTGCACGGCAAGCATTTGCGCGAGCGGATCGACACCTGCATCGACCTGCTCGACCTGCGTTCGGCGCTCGACCAACGGTTCGGCGGCTTCTCGTCGGGGATGAAGGTGCGCCTGACGATGGCGCGCGCGCTGCTGGCGGATCCCGCGATCCTGTTCCTCGACGAGCCGACCCGCGCGGTCGACCCCGTCCATGCCGAAGAACTGCGCACCTTGATCCGCCACAATCTGGTGGAACAGGCCGGCAAGACGGTGATCCTAGCGACGAACCTGCTCGCCGAGGCGTGGCAGATGTGCGATCGCGTCGCGGTCGTGAACCACGGCCGGATCGTCGCGCTCGGACCGCCGCGCGAGCTCGACGTCGACCTACACGCCGTCGCCCGCTACCGCGTCACCGTCGCCGAGATCGACGACGATCTGCTCGCGCGGACGCGCACCGTGCCGGGATTCCGCGACCTGCGGATCGAGCAGGCCGAGGACGGCGTTCATCTGCACCTCGAGCTCGAGCAGCTCGACGGCGCGCTCGGCGCGCTGATGCAAGCCGTCTCAAGCGGCGATCGAACGGTGCGCGATTTCCGGCCCGTCGAAGCCGAACCCGTCGACGTTTTCAGGAAGGTGACCAGTGACCGCGGCGATCGCTAAATCCAGCGCGATCTTCAAGCGCGACCTGCTCGTCACGCTCTCGTACGCGGGAAATTTCTGGCTTTCGTGGCTCGGAATCGTCGTCGAGGTCGTGATCGCGTGGTACATCTCGCAGCTGATCCACCCCAGCGCCAGGTTCAGCGCGAACGGCGCGATCGTCCCGTATTTCCAGTTCCTGGCGGTCAACGCGGCGTTCGTGCGCTTTCAGTCGGCGGCGCTCAATGCGTTCGCCGAGTCGATCCGCGACGCGCAGTTGACCGGGACGCTCGAGATGGTCCTCGCGACCCCGACCCGCTTGCCGACGCTGGTGCTTTCCTCGGCGGTCTGGTCGTTCACGTACACCGCGCTGCAGACGATCGTCTATCTGGCGATCGCCGTCGGGTTCGGGCTCAACTTGAGCCACACCAACCCTTTGACGGCGCTGGTCTTTCTGCTGCTGACCGTGGTCGCGGTCTCGCCGCTCGGCGTCCTCGCCGCAGCGCTGGCGATGGTGATCAAGAAGACCGGACCGGTCGAATGGATCTCGACCGCGAGCGCGAGCCTGTTCGGCGGCGTCTACCTGCCGCTGGCGATGATGCACCCCGCCATCCAGGTGATCGGGTGGGTCCTCCCGATCACCCATGCCCTCAACGGCTTCCGCGCCGCGATCGAGGGCGTTCCGCTCTCCGGGGTCGCCGGAGAAGCGATCTGGCTGCTCGTCGCGTCGGCGATCTTGATGCCGTTTTCGCTCTGGGTCTTCGGCCGCTCGGTCCAGAAGGCGCGGGTCGACGGCACCCTCTCGATGTATTGATTTTGTAATGGGGACTTTCGTCCCGACAGAATCGGGACTGCGGCCTCGCTACGGTAGACAGGCGCGCGGGCAACACTGTGTTAGACGCATAAGGAGATGAGTAGCATCATGTGGATCACCCGCTCGGCCGCAGTTGCACTGCTGGTCACGATGACCGGCCTGCCCGCCCTCGCACAGCCAATCGAGATCGCGACGCTCGGTCGCGCCCCCGTCATGGGGACGTCGACGAGCGCTTCCGAGCTCAAAACGAACTTCAACCAGAACCAAGGGCTCATGCGGCAAGCCGCCGCGGGCATCGGTCTCACGACCGAGCAGTACGAGCAGTTCCGGCTCGCGCTCGAGGTCGGCAAGCCGAACTGGGTGACGGTCCCGCGCCACCTCGACGCGATGACCTGGGCCTCCGGTGGCCGCGTACACGTCCTGCACGACGTCATCATCCCGGCCGGCCAGAAGGGCATCGAGTACGACATCCGCACACCGGACAAGATCGTGGCGATCTTCCTGCCGGCGAAGTGCGGTAATCTCTCGGTGATCCGCCGCAACGTCCCGCGCGTCGCCGCGGTCCGCAACTTCCCGGTTCCGCACGTCGCCGCCGTCGCCGCACCGCCGCCGATCGAGCAGACCGCCGTCGTGACCGAGCAGCCGGCGCCGGTCGTCGCCGCCGTCGCGCCGCCGATCTCGATCCCGGCCGCCGCGCACCACGGCATCGGGCTCCTCCCGCTCGCAGCGCTGGTCCCGTTCCTCTTCCACTCCAGCAGCTCGAGCAACATCATCCCCGGTATCCCGACCCCGGGAACGGGTACGGTCGTAGGGCCGCCCCCGCCGCACG
>Ga0209483_1000137_pt1 | contig 69893 bp, 77 predicted proteins | sample NGEPerA_FD_184508 | JGI IMG/M metagenome (GOLD analysis project Ga0209483, IMG submission 184508) | Arctic peat soil microbial communities from the Barrow Environmental Observatory site, Barrow, Alaska, USA - NGEE PermafrostL2-A... | ecosystem: Environmental > Terrestrial > Soil > Wetlands >... | reverse complement strand
TGGTCATGGTGAGCAGCAGCAGCCCGACGCCGTCGGCCCGGTCATCTTGATTTCCGGCGTCGGGCTGCTGCTGCTCACCATGACCAACCGGCTGGGCCGCGCGATTGACCGCGCCCGCATCCTCAAGCACGAGCTGGCCGCGCTCTCCGGCCGCGAACGCGGGCAGGTTCAGGCGCAGGTGGACATCATTTTTCGTCGCGCGAAATTGATCCGCTTGAGCATCATGTTTTCGGTGGTCAGCGCGCTGCTGGCGGCGGTGCTGGTGATGATGCTGTTTCTCGCCGCGTGGCTGGGCTGGCAGCCGGCGTGGCCGGCGGGCGTGACCTTCACCGCGTGCCTCGGTTCGCTGTGCGTGTCGCTGCTGGCGTTCATGGGCGACATCAATCTTTCGCTGCACGCGCTGAAACTGGAACTCGAAGGAACCAAAAGTCCGGAGCCTGCTCCGACCAATAAGAAGTGAACTCTGCCGCCGAAACTTTATCTGGACAACCTTCCTTTGCCCCTGTCAAAGTCAAAATCATGAAACAGGGCAGGCTGCACAACGCGCCGTCCATTGTCTTTTAGTTGGCAAAATCATTATGAAATGCTCTACCCATCTCGACGCGGACGCCACCGCAGTTTGCATTCATTGTGGGCGTGCATTATGTCCAAGTTGCAGCACAAAATCTGAGAGCGGCAGAATAGTGTGTTCGTCCGCTTGTTCAGCAGCACTTCTGCAAGAGGAGCAGACCCTGCACAGTATTCGTGCGAGGTCTGTGAGTAGTATTCGCACGAGTGGTTATATGATGATTGCTTCCGCAGTTGTGTTCGCGGGATTTGGATTTTTTGAGATTTATAATGGCATTGCGGGACTTGCTTTCCTTTTGTTTCCAGCAGCTCTCATCTTCGGCGTAACTGGCGCAATTTATTTGCGTATCGCTAAAAGAAAGGAGCAACATGACAATGCCGCGTAATAAAAAGACAGGCTGGGAAATTTTCTCCGCGTTCTTCGCAAATCACCGCGAGCTTTTGCCGCCGAGTTGAATCGTCATTCCTTCGCGCGCGGCCTCCACTTTTAATTTCCCCCTGGCTTTTGCCACGAGACGGCGGGCATATTTCACGAAGGCGTCAATTTTTTTGTCGTCGTGGTCGGGGTCGTGATGGAAGAGGATGAGTTTTTTCACGCCGGCCTTGAGCGCGAACGCCACGGAATCGTCCACGCAGCCGTGGCCCCAGCCGGTGTGCCGCCGGTATTCGGCGCGGTCGTATTGGGAATCGAGGATGAGCACGTCGGCGTCGCGGACGAATTCAATCATCTCGCGGTCGTCGCCGGTGCGCGGCTCGACATCGGGGAAAAAAACCACGATGCCGTCGGGCGAAAACAGCCGGTAGCCGACGGTGACGCCGGGATGGTTCGCCCGCTGCGCGCTCACCAGGATCGCGCCGACGGCGAAGTTGAAGTCGTGCAGTTCCTCGATCTCGATGTTGCTGGACAGTTCGGAAAACGGCACGGGAAAGTAGGTGCTTTCCATCTGGCCGGTGAGCGTGGTGACGAGTCCCTTGCGTGTGCCTTCGCTGCCGAGGATGTGCAGGCGGCAGGTAGGTTCGTAAATCGGCGCGAAGTAGGGCAGTCCCTGAATGTGATCCCAGTGCGTGTGCGTCAAAAGCAAAGTGAGGTTGAGCGGCTTTTTTTTGAATTCGGCGAGGAGCGACTGGCCGAGTTTGCGCAGGCCGGTGCCGGCGTCGAGGATGATGATGTCCGCGCCGCAGCGGACTTCCACGCAGGTGGTGTTGCCGCCGTAACGGACGGTTCCCAAGCCGGGCGTGGGGATCGAACCGCGAACACCCCAAAACTTTATGCTCGTCGAAGTATTGATGGGAAAAGTCTAACGCAAGCGCATGGAAAAATAAAATTGAAAAATTTGCCGGCTTTTGCCGGAGCCTGCGGGGCTTGCCGGGCCGTAGCTCGGCGTGCAGCGGAGAGCGAAGGCTGGTGGGTTGGGAGAGACTCGAACTCTCGACCAATGCCTTAAAAGGGCACTGCTCTACCGACTGAGCTACCAACCCATCCTATTATCGCAGAACCGATTGCGAAGATTCACCAATGATTTCAAGCGTTAGTTGTAACCCGCACTTGTCACCCGCCGTCTTTTGTGCTATATTTTTGCATGAAAATGACGAGCAAAAACACATCGCAAACGACCGAGCAACCAGTCTTTCACAAAGTTGCAGAGAACCTATATCGGCTCGAATCATCGGACGGATACTATGCCCTGTTAAAGCGCGGAGGCAAGCAGTTTCGCCGCTCGCTTAAAACCAAAGACCGCAAGCTTGCCGACCGCCGATTGAATGACTTGCGGGCAAAGATTGGCTGTCTGAAAATTTCTGCCGACGCGAAATTGAATTTCGAGAAGACCGCGAATCTGTGGTTGGAAACGAATAAACACGCATTGAGTTCCAATACCGTCAAAAGACGGAAAATGTATATCAAAGGACTCACGCCATATTTTCAGAATTTGCCAATCCGTAACATCACCCAACAGAATTGTGACCGCTGGGTTGCGGAACGCGGCGCGGCGCTCGCATCCGAAACTTTCGTTCACGAGTTGGACGTTATGAAAACGGTTTTTGAATTTGCCCTTGAGCGCGGCCTGATTCTTTCCAATCCCGCCAAGCATATCAAACGCCGGAAAGTTATTTCCAAACAGATTGTCGTTCCGAGCCTCGATCAGTTTAAGCAGCTTGTCAGTGCCATCCGATTGTCAGACGGCAAAAAGGATAATCAGAAAAAAAGTAAAGACGGCGCAGACTTGGTTGAATTCTTGGCGTATTCGGGAGCGCGCATCGGTGAAGTTGTCGGCGGCGGCGATGCCAACGAAAAAAGACCTTTGTTCTGGTCCGATGTTCATTTTGAGCGCGGGACTATTTTCTTGCCCGGCACAAAGACCGAGGCCGCGCCGCGCACCATCCCGATGTCGGAAAGATTGAGCAAGTTTTTGGCGCAATTGAAGACGCAGAAAAATCCGCAGCCGAGCGACCAAATTATTCTAATTAAAAGCGCGCGTAAATGTTTGCAAACGGCGTGCAAAAAATTGGAATTGCCGCAATTCACCCATCACGACTTTCGACATTTCTTTGCGACAACCTGCATTGAATCGGGGGTGGACATTCCCACTGTGAGCCGCTGGCTTGGACATAAGGACGGCGGCGCACTGGCGATGAAGCGTTACGAGCATCTACGGCAAGAACACAGTTTTGCCATGATTAAGCGGGTGAGCTTTGACAAACCTGAAAGCATTGTTACACAGCCAAAGCCAGCAGAGACGAAAACCGGAAAGTCGTCCGTTTCCACCGACGACCGACGCGCTATTGCCAAAGCCAAGGCGAAATACGCTTATCCGTGGTGGGCATCAGAGAATCCGCTGGAAGTTTTTTGGGGACAGCTTCACGAAGAAGTCTGGATTATTCCCGTTGAGAAGTTTCTGGAAACAGCCAAGCAAGCAATGGGACGCCAAGTGTTGAAACAGGAATTTGCCGACCGTCCGGCGCTTGCAGATGAATTTTTGGAAAGAACGCCCGAAGCCGTGCGCCTTGAATTGTTCGCCAAATTTCCAGCGCAAAAATCGGAATTTGCCGACAACAAATACGCCACGAATTGAGCTTGCTGATTATTCGATTGGCTCGGAAGTTTCCCGCAAAAAGCGGTCAAGATCGTCTTTGGAATAAATCGGATGCCGCAACGCCCGCGAGGGATGCAGCAGACCGCGTTTGGTCAAGCGGTCAATAGTGATTTTGGCAACACCCAAATATGTGGCCGCTTCCGCGCGTTTGTAGCCTTTCTTCTCAACGTGAGTTTTTGTTTCCGCGCTGGCCGAATCACCAGCACGCTCTGATTTTGAAACTTGGCCGTTGGCTTTAAGCATGAGCGTCTTCCTTTTGTTCAAGTATCTCAATGGATTTGACCCAACCATTTTCACCAGCGGCCAACGATGAATAACGCTCGGCCATTGGCTTGATGGATTCCACGCCCCGCATTTGTAGGGCAACACCCAGGTTACGCAGGTTTTTTCCCTTGATCCGCACTGTGCGGTTCAAAAATGAAATGGTGATGATGTCAACGTCTTGGGTGGATTCAAACTTGACCAATTCAATGTGGTGATACGACAGCCCATAGAAACAGTTCGTGCTGGTTTCCAGCCGCAAATTGTCCATCGGCACAGGGTCACTGTTGACATGACGACCAAGTTTGTAGCAGGGGGAATTATCATTCATATTTTCATACCTCGACTCTTTTGCTGGTTTTGGGCTGGTTGAATTTCAATCCGCCGCCGGATGGTTTCAGGCTTTTGAACCGGCGGCTTGACCGTTTCAGTCGGCTTCTCGGTTGGCTTGACGGATTCAGTTGGTTTCACGGCCTGCGATTGCTTGGCCGCTTCCGCCTGCCGGAGAGCTTCAGCTTCGCGTTCCAATTTTTCATGCTGCGCTATTTCCGCCGCCTGCTTTGAGGAAGCATGCTGCGACGCTTGAACATTGAGAACGAAAGCCACGTCGCGCCCCCAAACGGTTGCCAGCTTTTCAAAGGCGCTTGGCTTCATGTCCAGCGCCAGCGTCCGCGCGCCGCCGCGCGAAATGTTCTCGCGCAACTGCCCCTTGTCCGCTGTGAAAATCTTCACGCCTTTGCGCCCGCGCGAAATCGTGACATACCATTGCTGCTCGTTCGTCGCGGCCTTAACCGCAGAATCCGAGAACAGGACATAATCCGCAGTTTTGCCCTGGGCGGCGTAGGACGTAACCGCGTAGCCGCACACGAACTGACGATAGTTTTTTGCCAGCACGCGGCCATCATTCAGGGCAATGCGCCCGTCTTGATGAATTTCCTTCACCGTCACCAGTTCACCATTGGCAAGCCGACGCCCATCCTGACTTTGAGCATTGGCCTTGAGTTGCAGCCGGTCGCCAGTGGACAGGGGAATCTCTTTTGGCTGGCAGACCGTGATTTTATCTAGTTCCTTGAACGGCACTGGCCGGATGCAGTTGTCAGCTTCAATCAGCAGATGCTTGAGCGGTTCAGCTTCCGTCAGCGGCACGGCGGCGGTCGTTGCGCTCCGGCTTCGTTCCAGCCGTCTCTCCGCTCCGCTTCACTTTTCCGCTCGCCGAACCGTTGACCGAAGCTCGAAATACCGACAACGAATGAATTATTCGCAAGTGTGGTCCATCCACTTAATGTCCGTGCGCGCAAATCAGATGTTCAATTGTATGTCGCCAGTCGGCGCGTCAATGTTGATCGCCCCATCAGACTGCGCTACACATTGCAGCCGCCGCCCGCTCCGGGGATTTCGTGGAGGAGAGATTTGCGGAGATGAATTGAAATGTTACTTCGCCAATAATTTGCGGATGGATTTCAATTCCCGCCGCCGTTTCGCGGTGGTCTTGGGATAGGCCATCTTTAATTCATTGAGCGCATCAAGAATAATTTGCGAAACGATCAACCGGGCATCTTCTTTATCATCGGCGGGAACGACGTGCCAAGGCGCGTGACGGGTGCTTGTTTCGGTCAGGCAATCCGCGTAAGCCTCCATGTATTGCTTCCAGTATTTTCGCTCGTGAATGTCTGCGAGGCTGAATTTCCAGTTTTTATCCGGCTCATCAATGCGTTCGAGAAATCGCTTCCGCTGTTCTGCTTTCGACAGGTGCAGGAAAAATTTGATGATCCGTGTGCCGTTGCGGTGAAGATGATTCTCCAAATCCACGATGGAACGATACCGCTCCTTCCAGACAGTTTTCTCGTCGCGCAACTCTTCCGAAAGCCCTTCGCTACGGAGAATTTCTGGATGCACGAGCACAACCAGCACTTCCTCGTAATAAGAACGATTGAAGATGCCGATCCGCCCGCGCTCGGGCAGATGTCGCGTCGTGCGCCAGAGAAAATCATGTTCCAGTTCCTCCGCGCTCGGCTGTTTGAAACTGAAAACCTCGCAGCCTTGCGGATTGACCCCGGACATGACGTGACGGATGGCACCGTCCTTGCCGGCGGAGTCCATTCCCTGAAAAATCAGCAGCAACGCATAGCGGTTGGAGGCGTAGTGAAGTTGTTGCAACTCGCTCAATTCCGCGACGTGTTTTTCGAGTAGTTTTTGATACCGCTTCTTCGACTTGCAAACAGGCTTCACCATCGTCGGCCATTTATTGAGGTTGACCTTTTTTCCCATTTTCACACGGAAGTCATTTGAATTGATTTTCATTTTTATTTATTTCCGAATCTCGTGTTCGGCCTTCTCCCAATCCTGAACCGCATGGCCGTCGTGACGACCTTCCTGCTCGTAGAGTTCGTAGGCACGCTTGGCGATTTGCAGGGTCACATCAACCGGCTTCTTGACCACGACGTTCAGAACGCGCCATTTGATCATTGCGACTTTCACGGCGTCGTTCACGACCAGACAGGAAACCATTGCATAGACGAAAATTATGAGCGTCTGTGTCCAAGGCAGTGGCATGAGTCCCGGAAGACCCACACGCGTCAAAATTGTTCCTGTGAGCGCATCCGCCGTGAGGGCTGACAGAAAGGTTTTGCTTGGCAGCGTCGCCCAGAACCAACTGCGCTCGCGCGCGGACACGACGGAGAACACGGCAAAATAGAGCAGCATCAGGAAACTGAAGGTGTAGAGGGCGTTGTTGTTGGTCGCCAAACCAAAATGCGTCCAACCGAACCACAAGAGAAGAAGCGTTTCTAAAACCATCGCAACGCCGAGAACCACGGACACGGTGATGAAGCCTCCGATGTTCCATGTCTCCGGTTTCTTGGATGGTCGAACATTGTCAGTGGCAAGGGAGATTTTCGCAAAGTCCGTCATAAAGACCAGCAGTAGCATGGCAAATGCGGAGACGACGAACTTGCCGGTAACAACGAACGCGATGGCTACGAAAGCGGCCTTCAGAATTGTCCGGCTAATCTTATTGATGATCCACGTCAGAATGCGTTGGTAAATTGTTCGCCTCTGTTCGACCAGTGCCACGATGTTCGTCAATCCCGCTTCGGTCAGGACGACGCTGGCGGCACCCTTGGCCACGTCGGTTGCGGTGCTGACGGCAATGCCGACTTCGGCTTGGCGGAGCGCAGGAGCATCATTGACACCGTCGCCCGTCATGCCCGTGACATGACCCGCAGCTTGCAGATGCTTCACCACTGTGTATTTGTCTTCCGGGAACACTTCCGCGAAGCCATCAGCACCCGCGAAAAGATCAACTGTCTGGTTGCCAGCCTTCAAGTCAGCCATGTGCCGGATGTTGGGCAACCCCACTCCTTGACCGATTTCACACGCGACTGCCAGCGCGTCGCCGGTAAGCATCTTTACCGGAACGCCGAGGTCACGGAGGGTGGCGATGAGTTGCTTGGCGTCCGGGCGCGGCGGATCATACAATGACACCAATCCGACCAAGGCCGGGTTCCCAGTTTCGGGGCCGCGCGCCACCGCCAACATTCGGTATCCCTTCGATGCGGATTCGCTGACGCGCTTCTCCAATGCTTCGATGGCCGGGGGTTGAAGTCCGCAGGCTTCGGCGAGGGTTCGCACCGCGCCTTTCATCACGCGAAAACGTTGTCCGTTCTGTTCAACCACGGCTTCCGTCCGCCGGTTTTTTGCATCAAACGGCGCGAATGAAATGGGCGCGACTTTAGGAACATTGTCGAAGACGTGCCGATCTTTTGCTGCGGTGAGAAACGCGCGGTCAATCGGGTCTTGGTTGGCTTCCTGCGACGCGAGTGCGCCAGCAAACAACACGTCGGATTCTGACGCGTGCTCCAGCCGAATCACTCCTGTGACGGCCAGTTGGTTCATTGTGATTGTGCCAGTCTTGTCCACGCAAAGCACGTCCATCGTCGCGGCATCTTCTGCGGCGCTCAGGCGCGTGACCAATACGCCAAGTTTCGCCAATTCCTTTGACCCGACAGCCATGCTGACCGTGAACATGACGGGCAGAGCGACCGGCACTGCGCTCATAAGCAGAACCAGCATGAGCGGAATCATTTCGATGAGCGGCGAACCGCGAATCAGCGACAGCACAATCACCACGACCAGCAGCGCGCCGACGATGACAAAGAGCCAGCGGACAACTTTGGCCACCACCGCTTCGATGTGAAGTTTCGGACGTGCCTCCTGCACCAGTTGCGTGGTGCGGCCAAAATAGGTTTTTGCCCCGGTCAGCATGACGACGCCATTACCTTCGCCCCGGCGGACGACAGACCCCGACGAAAGCACTTCGCCCGGTTTCTTGTCGGCGTCTTTCGATTCGCCGGTGAGTGCCGACTGATCAACGCTCATCGCTCCGGTCAGCAGTTTCACATCCGCCGGAATGATGTCGCCGGGGCGCACGCGAACGATGTCTCCGGGAACCAACTCACGCGCGGGAATGACCTGCCAGTTCGAATCACGCCGGACGCGCGCATTAACCTGCAACCGCTTCCGCAGTGCCGCCACGACACCCGCAGCCCGTTGTTCTTGCATGAAACCCAACACGGCGTTAATCACCAGCAGCGCGCCCACGACAACGAGGTCTGAATAGTTTCCCAACACAGCAGACAGAACCATGATGAGTTCAAGCATCCACGCCGAGATTCCCCAAAACTTCTTTAGGAATTTGAGAACCGGGTGTCCCTTTTTTTCGGCCACTTCATTGTAGCCATTTTCTTTCCGGCGGGCATCCACTTCGCCACGAGTAAGCCCGGTGTCGGGATTAACTTTGAGCGTCGCGAGCGTGTCGTGAACTGACGCAGAGGCGATGTCAGGAGGCTTTGCGTTTGCTGGCTTTAGGGGCGGGGATTTCAAATCGTCCTTCGCATCCGTGATAAGCGTCTTTGCTTTCATTTTACATATTTATCCACTCTGAAAAGTGTCTTTTTTGGATGCAGTGAACAATGGGGTGAACACCCCATAATATTCAAAATGGCGAAAATCCCGCCTGTTGGTGGCCATTCGCAAGGAGTCGGCGAATTCGCTGGACGATTTTGAACGTTATTATTTTCGTTTACGCTTTTTGTAAAAATCGCGCGCCAAAAACTTTGATACGAAATGTCTGAAAATCACGCCTAGAACGGTGGGGCTGTCCCCACAAGAACTTGATGTAACTACAATAAAACGGCCAGATAAATGGCCACAGCTAGTCCGATGATTGCGAGAAACCCTGCGATTAAAAATGTGAAAGCCGATCCGTATGCCTGTCTGAATTGGCCTCGGTCAAGCGCTTTAATGTAACGATGATGCCGGATGGCGGCGATGAGGTTGACCAATATGCCCGCCACGATGAGGGCAATTCCAACAGGCAGTGAAAAACGATTGCCATGCTGGGCAACAGTCATATTATTGCTTGCGGCAATCTCGCGTAAAAAAAGGCCGAAGCGGGCAACCACAAAACCAAATCCCATGAACGCGATACCGGTTCTAATCCAAGCAAGGAAGGTGCGTTCCGCAGCCATGTAAATTCGCGGGTCGGTGGAAGAATTTGGTGTCTCATTCATAGCGATGGAGCATAAGTAAAAATCTGAATCTGTGAAAGTCCAGATGTTGTGCTAAATAAATTTGATCATGCTTCGATTGGAGGGGTTGCGGGAGTTCACATGAAAAATGGGATTCCTCCACAAGGAGGAATCCCATGCACTTTGAACCAACTACCTTACTGCTTAAGTGAATTCATTTGTTTGAACTTTGAGAATCCACCTAAAACCTCCATGTCAAATCCAACTGCAACACACTGTAATTCTTGATTGGATTAAGACCGGGCATATCCAGATTGTTGCCGCCGGTGCCAAGGGTGTCTTTGATTTGGCTGGCATAGCCGTAACGGACTGTGCCAATGATTGCATCCGTAAAACTATAGGCAAACGCCGAGTAAAAGCCCTGAAGGTTGCCACGACCTTCAAAAAAGTCGGAGTCCATCAAGTTCACATCCAAGGCATATTGTTCGACGTGCTGCCAATAAAACCGAGCCTCCCAAGTATTTTTCTTTGAAGTCGAACCATAAACCAAGCCTTGTGTCGGGCCATAAACCGGGCCGGCGCTGCCGATGCCAATACCAACCTGATAGGCTAAATCCTGCCCGGTTGCCGGCCCATTCAAGCCTGGAAAGGCCAGAGGGTTGGAATAATAAGCAGCGCTTGCCCGCCCGCCACCTTGAAAGTTATAGGCAAAATCCCCGAATAATCGTGCCTGCAATGTTCCCAAGGGGGTTTTTGTAATTTTGAAATTGAATTCAAACGGTATTTCCAAAATGAGGAGGTTATCAAGGCCCTCCTCGTTGTGGCCTTGAACATCAGTTCCTCCAGGAACCCCGACATTTGACCCGTCGAAGCCTTGGCCTACGAAAGTCATATTCAGCGGGCCGCTGCTGCCCCCGCCCGTATATGTGTAAAGCATGGGTGCTATCTTGAAGGACATATTTTTGCCAAACCTAACATTGGCTCCTGCCTGCCACGTCAGCAAAAATTTGTCATCGCTGAAATTTTCATCTGCCGAACTCGGGTTTTGATAATCGAACTGTCCAAAATCCGCAAACAAATCCACGTTCCCAATCGTGTATTTGAATTTTTCAAACGCACCTTCAGGATTGATGTCCGAGTCCCAAACCATCGGCGTGGTGTAGAGCGGCATGGGCATCCGGCCTGCGGTCATTTCATACCAGCCGGTGGGATGCCAGTTTAGAAATGCCTGACCGAGATAGATGCCGCTCGAATTTTTATCGGATGGAGTAGCCGCCCCGCTGGTGGTGTTATTGCCAAACGTATCCCACGGAGAACGCGGATTGTTGGCTGTTTCAAACCGGATTCCATAGCTCCAATCGTCAAATAGGTCTCCGCGTATCCCAAAGCGCAAGGCGTAACGAAACCGCTCGCGATAATATGTGCCCGGCCAGCTTCCGATATAATCTGGCGGACGTGGTGTATTGTCCGCTCCACGATATTCATATCGTAAACGGAAGTCGCCATAAAACTGCATGCTTTTGATGGAATCAGCCATCTTCCACTTTGCCGGCGGCATTTCATTTGCCAGATTTGTTTGCTCGGCTGCGGTTTCCGCCTTCAACTCCTTCGCCTCGTCCACCGTAAGAATACCCTTCTGCTCCAGCTTGTTAATCAGCATATCGTCCGACGATTGTGAGTGGATGTTTGGGGCAAGAACCATTAACATCGTCGCGCCGGCAAATAATGCAATTTTCTTGTGATTCTGATTTCTGATTTTTCCCATGGCTGTTGGTTTCAAAATTCGCGGACAGGTTGAAACAACACCGTTACAACCATGTGGCGGAATTGTAACGATTGGGTGACAAAATCCTTTTTAAGTGGGATTATGCACATGACATAAGGGAATAGTTGCAAGGCATTGATTGCAACCAGCTAGGAGATTATCGGCGGTTTCTGCGGCCTGTCTTGATGACTTTGCGCCAGTCGCGCGGCGGTTTGACCTTCAGCACTTCGCGCAACGCGGCTTCCGGGTCAATGGCGAATCCCAGCGGCTTGTCCGCCCAGTCGGGCAACCAGCGGCTTGTGCCATTGGCTAATTGAAACAATTTCCAGTCTTTCGGAATGTTGGTGCGTTTGGCTTTGGGCATGGCGGTTTGACTCGGTTAAATTGGTATGAAGTCAATAAATTATCCAATTCTGATTTCGGCTTTGACGGGAATAACTTTAATTGCAAGCGCAATGTCGGCTTCAAAGCTTGCATCAAAAATTGCTTGTTGCGCGTCTGTTATGAATCCATTGCCGATTGCCTCCCACCGCGGTTTTTTATTTTTAATTTGATCTGCCAATGGTGAAGAACATAAACCAAATCGTTCGTGAACATAGAACGGCTTGCCGTCCCCAAGATAACTTTGGCGACACAATAAACCCAACCCAATGAACCCGGACTGCCAAATCCAAGCGTTGCAAAAACCTGAATCAGTTGATAGCCAAGCTCTGCTTCGCGGGAAGAAACATCTGTCGGCAGCATTGGGTCGTTCATGGCGTGGCGTGTTGAAATTTATGGTCGCTACACTTGGTTCAGTGCGCCAAGAGTATTGCAAATCCGTTGAACTTGGCAATGGCAGTCAAGGCTTGAGAAATGAGGCTCGCCGTCGCCGCCCTGAATATGACCGCGCTTACGCCCGATAAACCAATCTTTTTCCGACGGCCTTGGTCAAGCCAACATCCGTGCGCTCGCCGTCGGTCATTTTCCGGCAGTTATGGCGGTGGTCAAACTCCGCGAGATACAACGGCAGATGTTGCGCGCTGACATGGTGAAACGTGCCTATGACGCCGCGCTTGAGCAGCGAGAAATACGATTCAACGCTGGCCGTCGTCACTACGTTTTCCCCTTCATGGCGGCTGTATTCGCCAGCATTATGTTTCACTGATTTGTGCGTGAACTTCGGTTCAAGTCCGCGATAACCGAAATTCGCGTCGGTGTGGACTTCCGAGCAGATTGCCACGTTGTCACGGATGGCTTGCTTCAAGTTTGCGCCGTTGACTGTCGGCATGACTTTACTGCGGACAGGGCCGCCGCGTTGAACCATTGCCATTACGGGTATCTTCCCGCCCGCCATGCTGCCCGTGCCTTTGCCAGTGGAAACGCCGCCAACGAATGTTTCATCCGCTTCGACAATGCCGGACAGTTTTTCCGCAAAGCTGGTTTCGCGCAGCGCGTGCCGGATGCGCTGCGCCATGAATAACGCCGTGCGATAGCTGCCAAGCTCCAAGTTGCGCTGCAATTGGAGCGAGCTAATCCCCTTTTTGGAACTGCAAATCATGTAATAGGCAATCAGCCATTTGCGGAGCGGGATATGCGAATCTTCAAAAATCGTGCCGATGGTGACTGTGAACGGGCTTTTGCAGTTTGAACACCAGCGCAGTCCGGCGCGGGTCTTGGCGGCTGGATTGGGTTTGATGTCTGAAAATTTCTTTTGGTCTTTGCATTTGCAATGCGGGCAGACAATGCCGTCTTTCCAATGCACGGATTCAAGATGCTTGCGCGCCTTGTCGTCAGTGGCGAAACGGTCAAAGAGTTGAATCAGGGTTATGTCTTTCGGTGCTGGCTTCGTTTTCATGGCTCGAATATGCCATGAATCTAATTATATGTCAAGTGCATAATCCAATTTTTAAGGACATTTATGAAATTTCTTGTGCGTTCGGGTTGCGTTTGTGCAAGATTCACCGCGTATGTTTTCGCTCCAACATTTTTTTGAAAAGGCGACAAGCTCCTGCTGTTTCTCGAAGCCGCAGCGCAAGATGCGCGAGCGAGCTTCCGACTCGCCGTCGAACTGATGAATCCCCGCGCGACTCCGCCAAATTCGACGAATATGTTACGCGCCACGACGCTTTCTCTAATCGCAACACTGCTGACAATGATTTTGACACCTGACATCACGCGGGCGGCGGATGAGACTTATCAACAAGTTCCGCTTTTCGATGATGGGGTAATGATTCGCGTTCCGGTAAATGCCTTTGGCAAGACGCTCTATTTTCTCGTGGACACAGGATTCACCGTGTCGGCAATTGATGCTAAATATAAATCATACCTTGGAGAAAACACCGACTCATATAATGCCGGAAGTCCGCTTAAAACCAATAATGTTTTACCCATTTTCAAGTGTCCCGAAATATCCATTGCCGAAAAATCTTTAGGACTGGATAAAATCACCTGTCTGGATTTGAAGATGGGCAGAATGATTAGTGGCCAACCTTGCGACGGCATCTTGGGAATGGATTTTCTTTCCAAAAATGTCGTTTCGATTGACTTTGATAAAAAAGTTTTTTCTCTAAACGTCACAGTGCCTGAAAAAGTTAGAAAGACTTTTGTTGCCGTTCCACTCAAACAATTTTATCAACATTACACGGCAGAAGTTTTGGTGAACCATGCTCAAACCCTTGACCTGTTGGTTGACACTGGAGACAACGGCTCTATTTCTCTTAATCCCGAAGGATGGCAAAAAGTGTTTTCAGCCAATCAGACAAACGAAGTCAGCATAACCGTTGCCGGAGTCGGCAATCAAATGGCTCAAAGTAAAATTGGAGTGGTCGGACAAATGGCGATTCAAGGTTTAACTTATACCAATCTTCATGCGACATATATTCAGAATCCCGCCGATCCTTCCCATCTCGGTCTTGGCTTCTTCAGACGCCATAATGTGACGTTCGATTTCGCCAACCAAATGCTCTATCTTGAACCCGGCCAAAAATTTTCAACGCCTGACAAGGAAGACATGAGCGGCTTGCATTTGTTGAGAGACGGCGACGCGACAATCGTATATTCTGTTGATGAGAACAGTCCGGCATTTAATTGTGGAATCAAAGCAAATGATATTATCGAATCGGTGAACAGACAAAAAGCATCTTTGCTGACAATGAATGCCATTCGCCTCATTTTGCAATCCCGCGATGGCGATAAAGTTACTTTGCAAGTCCGGCGCGGAGATGATTTGCTGGACTTTGAATTTGTCCTTAAAAAAATAATTTGAAACTGGCGGATTTGTCCGAACTTCACGCCAGATGTTGCTCCGATTATTTCGTCAATGAACTTTTCCAACCCACCGGGTATCCGTCCGGCAGATATACCACATCATTGGTGGAAACACCGGACGGAACTTTCCAAGTGGTTTCCAAGTGAACATCCTTGTTTTGCCAGCTTCAATCTTGACTGGCACGGATACCAAATTATACGCCTCGGATTGGGCGGAAATCCGGTAACTGCCTTCGGGGATTTGCACATTGGCTACCGATTCATCCATGTCGCCGGTATGATTAGGAATATATTTTCACAATTGGCCGTTCTCATTATAGACGCGATAACCAGTATGTGTGTAGTAATAGGTGTTATCGCCGATCTCGTGCGCATCCGTGGCTGTATAGACTCGCAACCAGCCCGTCGGAACATACGCTGCGGGTTTGGCGGGGGCAGGCCCGACAGGATCAAGCGTGACGGGTGTTAAAGCACAACCAGCCAGCAGCGGGATGATTGCCACACCAATAAGAGCGATATTTTTTACTTTCATAATAATAAAAATCTACCCGCTCTCCGTTAAGATGTCTTGAATGGCGAATTAAATTTCATTCATAGAATTGTCACAAAAGGCGGTCTTAATGCAGCGCGCCGGTCTGGTAATCCAGATTGGCCTGTTGGATGAGAACGTCGTAACGCGCGTTGGTGTTGGCGATTTGCGCCGAAGTGAAACTCAATTGCGCCTGACTTAACTCCACAATGGAACTGCTGCCGATTTTGTAACGCGCCTCGGCCAGATCGTAGGCTTCAGCGGCGTTGCGAACCAACTCTTGCGTGGTTTGAAACTGCTCCAGCGCGTTGTTCACATTCAGCCAGGCAATATGCACATCGCGCACGATGTTGTCCTCCGCTGCACGCAGAAGTTCATCGTCGGCTTGTGCTTTCAATTCCGCTTCGTGCTGACGTGCCGTGTAAAGGCCACCCGCAAACAAAGGCAGGCTCAATTGAATTCCGCCCACCGCATAATTGTCCGGCAAATGACTATCGTGTGTCGGCGCATCACCAGCCATGCCAATGGCGGAAACTGTCGGCAACCGTGAGTCACGTTGCGATTTTGCAAACCGCAGCGCGGCGTCGTGTTCGTCGTGCAGGCTCAATAATTCCGGCCGTTCCGCCAAAGCTGTTTCGACCAATTGTGAAACGTCGTTCGTGTTGGAAAAGACGGTTTGCGATGACTCGACGAGTTGGAACGATTGCGGTTCGCGATAACCCAAAGCAGTTGAAAGCGAAGTCATTGCGTCGTCCGTGTCGTTCTGCGCTTTTTGCAGCAACAATTTGCCTTCCTGAACGGCGACGCGCGCAAAACTCACGTCCAATTCCGATCGGAGTTTGTTGGACGCAAGCAAACTTACTTGGTCGAGCAGCAATTGCCGCGTGTCAAAAGTTTGTTGCGCGACGTGCTGGACGGCGTGTGCTTCCAAAGCGCTGAAATAACTGACATTCACTTGGAGCAAAACCTGTTCGCGCGTGGCGTTGGCATTTTGATTTTCCGCCTGTGCTTGAAATTTAGAACTGGCCGTGAGATTTGCCGTGTGTCCGAAATCGGTGATGAGTTGGCTGACGGCTAAACCACCGGCTGCGCGATCATAAACGCTCGGATTATTCAAGCCGCCCGCCATGATGCGCGTGCCTTCGGCATTTGCACCAACGGCGTCCGCGTAAGCATTTACGATTGGAAAATATCCGGCGCGGGTTTCTTTGACCACTTCCTGCGCCGCAAGTGCGCGATAATTCGCAGCGGCGATTTGCGGATGATTTTGCAATGCCAGTTTCTGCGCGTCGGCCAGCGCTAACACGATTGGAACATTGGTGTTCGTTTGAGCAAGACCGCGTGATTCAAAAATCACGGAAAGAATTATCAGGCAGCAAAGTGTTTTTTTCATTTTTCAGTCGGGGGTTTTTCGGTTGCCATTTCAGTTTTTGAAGAAGACGTTTTCTGTTTGCCATAAACCAGCAGATAAGCTGCTGGCACGATGAAAATTGTCAGCACGAACGAGGTGGTCAGCCCGCCGATGATGGCCAGCGCCAGCGGCGCGTAAGCCTCACTGCCAGTGCCGAGTTTTGCCGCCATCGGTAGCAGGCCAACCAACGTCGCCAACGAAGTGATCAAAACGGGACGCATCCGCACGCGGCAGGCTTCACGAACGGCTTGGCCGACGGCCATGCCATCCGCACGCAGACGTTGGATGAATTCAAGGATGAGAATGCTGTTGGATACAACGATGCCGACCACCATCACCACTCCCATCAGCGACATTACGTTGAGAGTGGTGTTGGTTAAAAATAAAATGACCAGCACGCCAGCCAAGCCCGCAGGCACGGCCAATAAAATTAGCAGCGGATCAATGAAAGATTTGAATTGCGCGAGCAGGATCAGATAGACGAGGACAATGGCCAGAATCAATCCGAGTTCAAAAGTGCGAAAGGCTACTCGCATTCCCTGCACGACGCCGCGCAGGTCAATGTGCAGGCCAGGCGGCAGCTTGGTCTTGGCGATGATTTGCTCGACCGACCGGGTGACTCCCTTCAAATCTTCGCCGGAAGGGGCGACATAGACATCAATGATACGGCGCAATTGATAATGGTCCACTTCGGTGGGTGAACTCATGTGATGGAGCTCGCTCATGGCATCGAGCCTCGTCGTCTGTTGGTGACCAATCCCGCGCAAAGGAATGGCTCCTAGGTCCGCCAGATTTTTTACATAATTTTCAGGGTATTGAACCGTCAGCAGATAGTCGTTGCCACTTTTTGGATCCACCCAATAACTCGGCGCGATCATCATGTCCGAAGTCAGCGCCGTGATGACGTTCTGGACAACTTCTTTGGAAGTCAGTCCGAGTTCGCCGGCGTGCAGCCGATCCACGTTCAACTGCAACGCGGGATAATCAATGTCCTGCGGCACCAGCACGTCGCTGACGCCCGGGAGTGCCCGCGTCTGGCGGGCCAGTTCCATCGCGGCCTGATGCGCCTGTTCCAGATTGGAGCCGCTGATCTGAATGTCAATGGGCGCGGGAAATCCGAGATTGATGATGGCATCCACCAATCCGCCGGATTGAAAATAAACGCTCAATTGCGGCAGGGATTTCCGAATCCGCTGCCGAATCCGCCGCATGTAATCAAAGCTGCTGATGCGATGGCCCGGCTTCAAGCTGACCTGCACTGTCGCCGTGTGCTGCGCGGAATTGCTCGTGTAGATGGAGGAAAATCCCGGCGTCACGCCGATGTTTGAAACCACCACGTCCAGTTCATTCGTGGGCACTACGTCCTTGATGACCGCCTCCACCTGCTCCACCAGCGCTTCAGTTTCTTCCAATCGCGTGCCGGAGGGCGCCTTGACATTGATGATGAACTGCCCCGGATCCGTTTTTGGAAAATAGGAGACGCCGACGAACGGATAAAGACCGAAGCCCAATAAACATAATCCCATCAGAACCACCACCGTTGCCAGCGGGCGGCCCAGCGACCAGTCCAGCAGCCGTTCATAACCTCGCAGGAAACGTTGATACAAATTATTGAACCATTTTTGATACCGGTTTCCGACGGATGATTTTCCCGTTGACGCAGTTTCCGCGCCCGCCGGTCGCGGCTTCAGATATTTCGCGCAAAACAACGGCACGACCGTCAAGGCGACAAAGTAAGACGCGAACAGCGACAGCACCACCGCGATGGCCAGCGCGCTGAAAAGAAATTTGCTGACACCATAAAGAAACGTCACCGGGAAAAAAACCACGGCGGTGCAGAGCGTGGCGGCCAGCACCGGCAGGGCGACTTCGTTGCCGCCTTTTTCCGCCGCGATTTCGGGCGACTCGCCCATTTCCAGATGACGGAAAATGCTCTCCAGAACCACCACGCAGTTGTTGATCAAGCGGGGGAACGCCAAAGCCAGGCCGCCGAGAATCATGGCATTCACCGTGTTGCCAGTCAGCGACAGCGCAATGAACGCCGCCAGCACGGACAAGGGAACGGACAACAACACTCCGATGGTCGCGCGCAAACTGCTGAAGAACATCAGAATCAGGCCGGCGGTGAGCGTCAAACCGATGATGCCGATCAACACCAGATTTTGGATCGCGTCTTTAACGAAGACGGATTGGTCGAAAACGACCTTGGTGACCAATTGCGCCGGGATGTCCAGCAGATGACTGACGGCGTTTTTAATTCCATTCACAACGGAGATGGTGCTGCCGCCCTGTTTCAACACCGGCAGATAAACGGACGGCTGGCCGTCCACGCGCACGATGCTGGATTGGATTTGCGAGGCGTCTTCGGCTTTGCCCACGTCGGACACAAGCACCGAGGCATTGCCCACGGTCTTGAGCGGCAGATGATCGATTTCGTCAATATTTTCAAGCTGGCTGTTGGCGTAAAGATTGTAGTCAAACGGGCCGATCCGCACGTCGCCCGCCGGCAGAATCAAATTCGAGTCGTTGACCGCGCGCACCACGTCCATCACGCTCAATTGATGCGCCTCAAGTTTCAACGGGTCCACATAAACCATGATTTGCCGGTAACGCCCGCCGAACGGCTGCGGCACGGAAGCGCCCGGCACATTGGCCACTTGGTTGCGCACGGTGTATTGGCCGTAATCCCGCAGTTCCGCCTCATTCATGCCATTGCCTTTCAAAGTGATCAAACACACGGGCAGACTGGACGCGTCAAATTTCAAAACGACGGGCGGCAGCGTGCCCGGTGGCAGGCGGCGTAGATTCGCGGACGCCAGATTGGCAATAGTGGTCACCGCTGAATCCGGATCGGTGCCCGGCTGAAAATAAATTTTGATCAAACTCACGCCCGGCAATGAGCGTGATTCGATGTGGTCAATGCCGCTGCCCAAAGTGAAGAACCGTTCAAAGCGTCCGGTGATGTCGTTCTCGATTTGTTCCGGCGGCATGCCGGAATAAAACGTAGCCACGACCACGACCGGAATGCGGATGGCCGGAAAAAGGTCCACCGGCATTCGCACGAGACTGGTCACGCCCACCACGCAGGTGATGAGACACAGGACAATGATTAAATACGGATAACGGATGGCAAATTTTGGCATAACATCATTCAGGATTTGGGTGATTTGACTTCATAATTGCCTCTTTATGACACTGGAGTTGGCGGCGATGCCGGCGGAGTTCTTTCAGTTTTTCCGTAAGCCAGCAGATATGCCGCCGGAACAATATAAACCGTCAGGACGACCGAGACGGCCAGACCGCCAATGATGGCGCGGGCGAGCGGCACGTAAGCTTCACTGCCGGTGCCCAAGCTCAAGGCCATCGGAATCAGGCCGAACAGCGTTGCGAGCGAAGTCATCAGCACGGGCCGCAGGCGCACGCGACACGCCAGCGCCACGGCTTCGCGGAGCGGCTTTCCTTCTTCACGCAAACGGTGCGTGAAATCCACAATCAAAATGCTGTTGGACACGACAATGCCCACCATCATCACGACGCCCATGAGCGACATCACATTCAGCGTCGTGCCGGTCAGAAACAAAATCAGCAGCACGCCAGCCAGCCCCGTCGGCACCGCCAGCAAAATCAGCAGCGGATCAATGAACGACTGAAATTGCGCGACCAAAATCAGATAAACTAGAATGACCGAAAGGATCAGGCCGAAACCAAAACTGCTGAACGAAGCCTGCATACCTTCCACGGAACCGCGCACGTTGACCCGCACGTCTTTTGGCAGAGACGTGTGCTGGATGATGCGTTTGACTCCGGCCAGCACGCGTCGCAAGTTTTCACCTGTCGGTGCCACATAGACATCAATCACGCGCTGCAATTGGTAGTGGTCCACTTCCGTCGGCGCCTCAAAATGTTTGATGGTGCTGACGGCATCCAGACGGGTGGGATGCGCCGCGCCCGACGCGCGCAACGGGATGGCTCCCAAATCCGCCAGATTTTTTACATAATTTTCAGGATATTGAACCGTCAGCATATAGTCGTTGCCGCTTTTCGGATCCACCCAATAGCTGGGTGCGATCATCATGTCCGAAGTCAGAGCGGTGATGACGTTGCCGACGACTTCCTTTTCGTTCAGGCCGAGTTCGCTGGCGCGTTCACGGTCAATGTCCACTTTCAAAGCCGGAAAATCCACATCCTGCGGCACCAGCACGTCGCTGACTCCCGGCAACGCGCGGACCTGGCCGGCGATTTGCATGGCGATTTTGTGGGCTTCGCGGATGTCCGCGCCGCTGACTTGAATGTCCATCGGCGCGGGCATTCCGAGATTGAGAATGGCGTCCACGAGACCGCCCGTCTGAAAATACGCGACGACCTGCGGCAGTTCTTTTTGCAGCCGCGCCCGCACGCGATCCATGTAAACAAAGCTGCTGGCCTGGCGATGATCCTGCAATCCAACCTGCACAAACGCCGTGTGCTGGCCGGAATTCGGAGTGTAAATGGACGAAAAGCCGGGCGTGACGCCGATGTTGGCGACGACAATTTTCACATCGTTGGTGGGCACAACTTCGTGGACGATGTTTTCCACCTTCTCGATCAACTGCTGCGTAATTTCCAAACGCGTGCCCGTCGGCGCTTTGAGATTGATGACGAACTGGCCGGGATCCGTGCGCGGAAAATACGCTTCGCCGATCAACGGATAGAGCGCCAGGCTCAAGATGAAAAGTCCGGTGATGCCCAGGACCGTGGCCATCGGCCGCACCAGGGCGAATTTCACCGAACGGTCGTAGGCGTCCAGCATCCGGTTAAATTTTCCGTTGAACCATCCGTTGAACCGCTGGCCGAAAGATTTCGGAGTTTCGCCAGCTTCATGTCCGTGATGCCCCTTGATGAACTTGGCGCAAAACAGCGGCACGACGGTCATCGCCACGAAATACGACGCGAACAGCGATAGCACGACGGACAACGCGAGCGCCGTGAACAGAAACCGGCTCACGCCGTAAAGAAACGTCACCGGGAAAAAAACCACGACGGTTGCCAGCGTCGCGGCCAGCACGGGCAAGGCAACTTCCTGGCCGCCCCTTTCTGCGGCGACTTCCGGTTTCTCGCCCAATTCGATGTGGCGGAAAATATTTTCCAGCACGACGACCGAATTATCAATCAAACGAGAAAACGCCAGCGCCAGTCCGCCGAGCACCATGGCGTTGATGGTGTTGTCGCCGACGGAAAGCGCAATGAAAGTCGCCAGCGCGGAAAGTGGAATTGAAAGAAAAACAGCGACTGTCGCTCTCATGCTGCCGAGAAAAATCAAAATCATTGCGCCCGTGAGAATCAAACCGATCGCACCTTCGTGAATGAGATTTTCAATGGCGTTCTTGACGAAGACGGACTGGTCAAAAACAACTTTTGTCACCAGTTGCTTCGGCACGTCGAGCAAATGGGCGACGGCATTTTTGATTCCGCTCACAACGGAAATGGTGTTGGCATCGCCGCCTTGCTTCAGCACCGGCAAATAAATGGAAGGCTGCCCGTCAATGCGCACGATGTTGTATTGGATTTGCGACGCGTCGGCGGCGTTGCCCACGTCGGCCACGAGCACCGAAGTGTCACCGACCGTTTTCAGCGGCAATGAGTTAATATCTTTGACATCGTTGATCTGGCTGTTTGCGTAAAGGTTGGCGTCAAACGGCCCGATTTTCACGTCGCCCGCCGGCAGAATCAGGTTGGCCTCGTTGACGGAACGAACGACATCCATCACGCTCAACTGGTGCGCTTCCAATTTGAGCGGGTCCACATACACCATGATCTGCCGGTAACGCCCGCCGAACGGTTGCGGCACGGACGCGCCCGGCACATTGGCCACTTGATTGCGCACGTTGTATTGGCCGAGGTCGCGGAGTTGAGCTTCGTTCAAGCCTTCTCCCTTTAACGTGATGAGGCAGACGGGCAAACTGGACGCGTCGAATTTCAACACGACCGGCGGCAAAGTTCCCGGCGGCAAACGGCGCAAATTGGCCATCGCCAGATTGGCAATCGTTGTGACGGCGGAATCTGGATTCACGCCCGGCTGGAAATAAACTTTAATTAAACTGACGCCGGGCAACGAGCGCGACTCGATGTGATCAATGCCAGCGCCAAGCGTGAAGAAACGTTCAAACCGTCCGGTGATGTCGTTTTCAATTTGTTCCGGCGGCATCCCGGAGAAAAACGTGGCGACAACTACAACCGGAATTTTGATCGGCGGGAACAAATCCACCGGCATTCGCACAAGACTTGTCACGCCCACCACGCAAGTGACGAGGCAGATGACAATGATCAGATACGGATAGCGAATGGCGAAGCGGGACATTGCGAAAATGGAGATGGTTCAAGGCCGCTCTTGGGCAATGGCGTCGCGCAATTTTTCGAGCGAGAAATCCTTTGACTGGCAAAGCGTGATCAACTCCTGCTCCCGCGCGATGATTTCCGCCGCCGCCAAAGGAATCTTTCCTGCGATGTCGGACGGAATGGATTGAATCCCATGCAAATCGCCATGAATCAAATCGCCGGATTCAATTTTCAAACCGCCGATTTCAACAGGCGTGCCAAATTCAACAATGTGAACGTAGGCGTGCGAGACGGAAACGCTTCCGGCAAAAAGTGGAAAATCCAGTTTCTCCGCCGCCGGAAGATCACGGACTGCGCCATTCGTCACCGCGCCCGCGCAGCCGAGCGCGCGCAGGATGTTGACATGCACCGCGCCCAGCAACGAGCCGAGACCAACCTTCGTAGCCACATCCTGCACCACCACCACGCGTGGCGCGGGCAGCGAAAGAATGTAATCCCACCAATCGGTTCGATCAGGATACCGGCTATCAACTGTCGGTGGCGCGGAACCGCGAATCTTAACCGTGGCGGCGTAACCGAGCATCGGCCTAAAATGGGGAAACAGACAATGCACCGAGTTGTCGGCAAAACCTTCATTGCGCAGCCGCGCGTGAAAAGTTTCGATGGCGTTGGCCAGCGTGCAGGCGTCCACCCGCCGCAGAATTTCCAATTGTTCGGAAGTTAAAACAGCATTCATAAATTCTAAAAACGTCCCGCGAGCGGCAAAATTTTCCGGCGGGCGGCGTGTTTGAAAAAACAATGAAGGGGAAGCGCCGCGCTCGTCCGGTTTTTTAGCCGAATGAAAGTGATGGGTGGAACGAAGCCCACATGATCGTTGAAGGGCTTGATTTCAATTTTCATTGCGCATGGAAAGCTGGATGAGTTTCGGCTCGACTTTCTGACCGGCCTGAAATCCCGAACGGTTGCCGATGACCACCAAATCGCCTTCTTGCAAGCCGGAAAGGACTTCGTATTTGTCCGGTGTTTCCAAACCGAGTTTGACGTCGCGCTCCTCAATCTGATTGTCATGGTTGACGACATAAACCGTGGGCGCTTTTTCGCCGCTGACTGCTTCAGTGGGAACGGCCAGCACTTGGAGACGCTTTTCAACTTTCAAGACCACGGTGGCATACATCCCCGGCATCAGTTCCAGATTCGGATTGGGCACTTCAATTTCCGTCGTCATCGTCCGAGTGTCTTCATCCACGTCGTGAGTGAACCGTGCAATGGTGCCGGTGAAAGTTTTGCCATTGGAAGAATCCACTCGCACTTCAACCGGATCGTCGAGATGGACATCTTTCACATAATCCACCGTGACGGGAAAATCGAGGCGCAGCCGGTAATTGTCTGAAACACGCACCAGCGTCTGGCTTTGTCCACCTGATGTTCCGCCTTGAATCAGCGTGCCGGGGTCGGCGTAACGGTGCGTGACGACGCCGTCAAATGGCGCGGTGATCTGCGTGTAATTGACCATGGTTTGAAATTTGTCAACTTCGGCTTTCGCGGCGGCAATGACAGCAGCAGTGGTCTGGTCATTCGCCTCGGCGGTATCGAGTTCTTGTTGTGCAACCAGATTGGGGTGTTCTTTGTTGACCGATTGCAGCCGTGTGTAAATCAAATGCGCGTTGGTGTAATCGGCCTCCGCCTTCTGTTCCGTGGCGCGCGCATTGACCAATTCATCCTGCAATTCCGGCACTTCGAGCGTGGCCATAACTTGCCCGGCCTTGACCTTGTCGCCGAAATCCACGTTCATATTGCTTACATAGCCGGAAACTTTTGCGTGCAATTCCACCTCTTCATAAGGGCGAAACTCCGCCGCAATAGTCACTTGCTTGTATAAATCCTCGCGCGTCACTTTCGCCACGCCCGCCGTCGGAGTGGCGGTTGAATCAACGCTCGCGGGAGTTTGCGCGCGTGCGTGATGCACCGCCCACAACACGCCCAGGCCGATGACGAGAATTGCCGCCAGCATTTTGCAGAGATTTCCGAAACGGAACTTTACGATTTTGAATTTCATGGATTATTCGTTCCAATTCAGGAATTGATTTTGTGATTTAGCCAGCAACCAAAAAGTTGCCGCTCCATTGATGAGCGGCAGCACTGCCCATGATTGAAGTCCCGGCGAATGTTTGAAACAAATCAAGAGGAAGCAACAGAGATGCCCGGTCAAAAGTAAGATCAAGACTAGGCGCACATCTATAAAAGGTATCAGACAGTTGTTACTGGCTTTTGGAAACGTCTTGGTTTTCATGAATTGATGGGAAAAATTAGTTTTTGGACAAAGGCAACTTGACGCGAAAACAACTGCCGTTGCCAATGGCGCTTTGCGCTTCCACTTCCGCGCCGTGTGCGATGCAAATGGATTTGACGATGGAAAGTCCAAGCCCCGCGCTTTCGGAATCGGCGGAACGAGCCTGATCCACGCGATAAAAACGCTCGAAGATATGTGGCAGCGCATCGGAGGGAATACCGATGCCGTTGTCTTCCACCTCCAGCACGGCGTGGCCGTTGATGGCGAGAACGCGTAATTGAATCGCGCCTTTTTCCGGCGTGTATTTGATCGCGTTGTCGAGCAGGTTCACGACCACTTGTTTGAGCCGCACGCAGTTGCCTTTCACCGACACTGGCTGGCCGACATCGCAGGAAATTGAAATGCCTTTGTCTTCAGCCAGCAGGTTCATTTGTTCGGCGGTGGTTTGGGCGAGTTCGGTCAAATCGAAACGCGTCCATTCGGTTTGCGCTTCACCGGCATCAAGCCGCGAGAGTGTGAACAGTTGCTCCACGATTTTGCCCAAATGCACGACTTCTTCCAACATACTGCCAACGCGGTCGCGCAATTCCGAATCAAGGCGGCCATCTTCCGCGAAATTTTCCAGTTCTCCGCGCAGAATTGTGAGCGGCGTGCGCAAGTCATGCGAGGCGTCGGCGACAAACCGTTTTGAATTTTGAAAGGCGTCGTCGAGCCGCGTGATCATGCGATTGAGCGAAACGGACAGGCGCTCCAATTCATCGCCAGTGCTGGAGACCGGCAAACGTTCGCTCAAATTATGCTGCGTGATGCGTTCGGCGGCGCGCGTGATTTGTTCAACCGGCGTCAAGGCCCGGCGCACTAACATATAACCACCCACCGCGATGATAATGACGGCCAGCGGCAAACCCCAAGCGAGTTGCAAAAACAAATGGTTGAGCATCGTTTCAACCGGATCAAGCAATTGGCCGAATTCCACGAGATAAGCTGGGTCGTCTGCCGATTGGAAATTCAGCGCGGCGACGAGCAGGGTTTTATTTCCCGACAATTTTAACTTTTGATAGAATTCCGTTTGCGACGATTGCGTAAGGGCAGGAACTTCAGCGGGATCAAAACTTCCATCCTTGGGTGCGCCGGAAGCATAAACCAAAGTGCCATCCGCACGCGTGATGCGAATGAAGCGGTCATTGATTTCCGGCTCATACCAGTCTTTAGTCTGGCTGGCGACGTAAGGTTCGCCAGTTTGTTTGACATGAACGAGCAACGTGCTGGCAATCTGATGCGCCCGCCGTAACTGCGATTGGCGCAGGTCTTTTTCTAAAAAATGCCGCAAGTCGAAATACAACACCGCGCAAAGCAGCAAAAAAATTCCGGTGAGCAAACCGGCATACCATGCGACCAGTCGGAAGCTGATGGAGCGTGTGTTCATGTCTGCGACTCGTCGTTCAAGCTGTAGCCGACGCCGCGCACGGTGCGCAGCAGTTTGACGGGAAATGCGTCGTCCACTTTTTCCCGCAAATGCCGCACATAGACATCCACGATGTTGGTCAAGCCTTGGAAGCTTTGATCCCAGACGTGCTCAATAATCATGGTGCGTGAAAAGACGCGGCCCGGATTTGTCGCCAGATATTCGAGCAGCGAGTATTCCTTGGCGGTGAGTTCAATTTTCTTTCCGGCGCGTTTCACATTTTGCGAAAGCCGGTCAATTTCCAGATCGCCCACGCGCAGCACGCTGGAGCGGTTGACTGGCCCGCGCCGTAACAATGCCTTGATGCGTAAAAGCAATTCGGCGAAGGCGAACGGCTTGGTGAGATAGTCATCCGCACCCGTTTCAAAGTTTTTTATTTTGTCGGCCATGCCGTCGCGCGCGGTGAGGATCAGGATTGGGACGTGCTGGTTTTTGCGCCGGACTTTTTCAAGAATCTCCGTGCCGGTCAGTCCGGGCAGCATCAAATCGAGAATGATGATGTCGTAATCGTAGGTGTTAGCGGCTTCCCAGGCGCTTTGGCCGTCGTGGTGAACATCCACGGCATAGCGCTCCGCCTTGAGGCCGCGCACGATGATGTCGGCCACTTTCTTTTCGTCTTCCGCCAGCAGGATTCGCATAAACGATGTTACTTCGACAAGGGAATAGACCAAATGTTTATTAAAATGGCGTAAAGACTTGATTAAAATTCATTCAGAAACTCGGCCGTCGCGCCTGCGTCACATTTTAATCAGCCGTTCACGCAGTTTTAATTTTCAAATGGTCAACTAACTAGACGGATGATTGCGGGGCGCAGTGACAGTTTCCGCCATGCAATTCAAATTTCCGAACCAAACAAAAATTGCTTATGCCAAAATCGAAAAATCAGCCGAGTCGGGAAAATAAAATTGAAACGAAAGCGACCATTGCAAACCCGCCTTGCCGCGAGGTTGGCTTTGTTCTGGAATGCGCCGAAGCGGAACACGTCTATGTCTGCGGCGATTTCAACGATTGGCATCCGGCTTGTCTGCGCATGATCGGCAACGCGGATGATGGCCTGTGGGAAAAACGGCTGACACTTCCGCCCGGTCGTTACGAATATAAATTCGTCGTGAACGGAAACTGGCGGCACGATCCTGACGCCCGCGAAAATGTGCCTAACATTTACGGCTCGCTCAACTCGGTCGTGGAGGTTCGGCCATGAAAGCGCAATCCGAGACCGCTGCGCGTTGTAGGAAAAAATCGAGTTCATCTGGACGACTTCACCCGCAAGCCAACGTCCGGCAACAGCATCTTGCTTCCGTTCAGCCAACTCCGGCGATTAAGGCGCAAAACCCATTTACGATTGAAGAACATTTGCGGGTGCAAAGGGAAATTGAAGAACGCGCGCACCGATTCTGGTTTGCGAAAGGTTGCGTCTTGAAAAATGCGCTAGACGACTGGCTCAAAGCTGAAGCCGAAGTGCTGGCGGAATTTGCAAAGACGCTGACGCAACGCCAGCAGATGCAGCCTGCTTCAGGTAAGACGCAAACAAAGACCAGAGGAACATCAGCTTTGCTACCAGCAGTTTCTTATCAATCCACAGCAAAGGTGAATCCGAAATCAACCGCTGCTTTCCAACAGAGTTTATGAATCACAACATACCCAACTTGCAAGTCCACATCCACAAAGTGGATGGCTCCACCACAACATTCGTCGAGAATGATGCTGGCGAAGTTAAAAAATTACTCGATGAATTCCAACCGGCGCAGATTTTTGACCGGGATAAAATTACCTTTACGGATAAAAATTCCATCATGTCGCTTCCGGTCTCAAAAATCACACGGATTGATTTGGAAGCTGAACAGCATTCCCATTTGCTCTTTCCGGTTGATGTGGTGAACGCCGTCGAATTGACCGGGATAGAATTTCAGGCGTTGGTCAGAAATCCCGTGATGCGTGAACAATGGGAACAAATCAGCACGCTGGATGCTTCTTTGGTGACATTTATGGACGTGGAAATGGCAGACGGCCAGTGCGTGTTTCTCACGATGGAGATGCAAGTTGAACTACAATCGGAGTTGTGGAAAACAAAAGGGTTTCCATTGAGCGGGTCGGGGTTTTGTTTTCGGATGAGAACCGGCGGAGTCGCCGTGCTGAATCTTGCCCACCTGACCCGCCTGACATTTTTTCCAAAACCGCTGCACACATTGGCGGACACCTGGAACGCCCACCAATTTCATTCGCAGCCGCCAACAAAGCATATTAACGGGAGTCATTCTGGAGCAACGACTCTTGGCTACCTGCCGCCGACTTCACTTTTCCCGCAAGACAAGGCCATAAATTTCAGAAGGAAATAACATGAGTAACCAAAATGAAAACGAGCCACAGATGGAGAGAAACCTTTTACGAAAAACTACTTTTTATGAATACCACACAAAATAATCCCGACACCGCGCGTTATTCCGCCAAAAATTCACTCAAGCCAACCAACTTTTATTGCGCCGCGCCCCGCGCCAAATTGGTTGAACTCGCGGGCGATTTCAACCATTGGCATCCGCTGCCCATGCAGCGGTCAGTGGACGGCTGGTGGCTTGCCCAAATGCAATTATGTCATGGCCATCATCAATATCGTTTTTTGGTGGATGGCAAACCGATGCTTGATCCGCACGCGACTGGCATTGCCCGCGATGAACGAGGCGAACAAGTTTCACTCCTTGCGGTGAGTTGAACAAAGGTTTTATTTCAAGCCCATCAAGTTAATGGACGGTTGAAAAACTCATTAAATGTTGTGCTGAAAAAATGGGATTACATAACCCGCCTTGAAGTGGCGATAATGCAGTTGCACGGTTGCGGCGCGATTTGGCACAAACCGTGCGTGTCCATGAAGTCTTTCGCGGTCAAACCGTCTGGAGGGGCAAGGTTGAGGTTTTTAATCTGAAGGGACACCCAAAGGCCAAGTGCGCTTACGGTTGGGCGCATCGTGACGGCCAGAATGACAAAGGCGAGCATTTTGTCACCGTGCTGGAAATCCCGCCTGTTGATTCCGCCTTGACCGCCGTGCGGGTTAGCATCGGCGCGGACGGCAAGAAGGGGCGGAATGAGGAACGGAAATAATTAAAAACAACTGAACGCTGAATTAAATTTCATTCAGAAACTTTTGTCGCGAACGAAGCCATGCGAAATTATTCATGCAATGAAAACTTTTTTTACTCTGCTCGCAATTGCGGCAGGCGCTCTTTTGTCAGGCTGCGCCACCGGAAAAAATGGACTCGCTCTCGACACAGTTGGGCCGCCACTGCCCCAGCCGACGGCGGCAATTTCAACCAATGGCACGCTGGTGGTTTATTCCGCTTATGAGGTCAATGCAGACTTCAATGCGCGCGATCCCAATCGCCCGGAGTATTCCGACTACAAAATTTTAACCACCGATGGGAAACTGCTGCAAAGAGTCCACAATAATTCGGGAACCATTCTTCAAGACCCGGTGTCCGTGGAGCTTCAGCCGGGGAAATATAATGTCGTTGCGCGTGCCAACGGCTATGGATATTTAACAATTCCGGTAATTATTGCGGCACAGCAAAACACCATCTTGCACCTCGAAGGCGGTGGTTCATGGCCGGATGAATCGGCGTTCAATCAAACCAACGCTGTGCGTTTGCCGGACGGCCAAATCATTGGCTGGAAAGTTGCGACCAACTTCTAATTTGTAAGGTTTTTTTAAGCAAAGACGCGCCGCCATTTCAAAATTCAAATTTCGTAATTTGGCCGCGCTTGAATCTTACCCAAGTGATTTTGTGCCAGATGCGTTCGTGAACATAATACAGGAAAATTTTCGTGAACAATTCCACGCCACTGATTGTAAACGCCCATTTCAATTTCCCGGTGACGAGAAAAGTGATGATGAGCGTGTCCAAGCTGCCAGTAAGACGCCACGAAACCGCCTTGGCAAGACTGCGATAATGTTTTTCGGCCATGCTGAAAGCTAGAGAAAATCTGCGCGAAACTAAATCGAAAAGTCAATTTGCCTTCGGAGAAAAAAATCTGCCCGAATTTCCAAGGAGAGTATTCTGTAATATATGAGGCGGAAAAAATCCGCAGCGCGATGTCATCGAGGGTAATTATATGGCGGCGGCGGAAAATTCAAGAATGCTACGGTTCGCGGCTTCCGTTCCTGTCTTGAGTTTTCCGCTGCCGCCAAAACCCTCACCTCTAGGTTTCATCGCGCATATCTGTCGCTGCCGGATGACAAAACTTGTTTGAAATCATTCAATGCGCGTTATGCCCGCCAATCAACCGCTCTTTTCGCCTCGTGCATTTTTTTGTTTTGTCCGGCTTGCGTTTTAATTCGGCTGTGCTATTGGTTTTGTTGAGGCAGGACGAAAGCGCCTGATTCTCCGAATTATTTATATCTTGGCTAGGTCGGCGAAAGCCGATGCGATAATGCCCTTCATCCCATAATGGGTCAGGCAATTTTGCCTGTTTTCTACCTCTCTTGAGGCTTATTGGCGAGAACTGACGCCGGTTTGCTGTCGGTTTGATGACCTCACTTCCCAAAAAATGGCCGTGCCATGCCTTGGGAAGTCGGTTTTTGAATCCCGGAAAATTGTGGAATCCGTGCCAACTGTTATCGGAATTGCCTATACGAACTATAGGCAAATACGATAGTTGATTTTTTGAGGAGACAGTTTCGTTAGGCTACGCTTTTACGAAAGCTGAAAAATTTGAGCGGCTGGAAATGAAGCAGCGAAATTTCATCGGGCGAGTGGTGGGCAGAAAACGTAACCAACTAGATTGGACGCAGGACTTTTTTGCCGACAGGTTGCAGCTTGCGGGCTGGCATGACGCCACGCGCAGCACCGTTTCCAAAATTGAGGACGGCTCATTGCGGATTGATCTGATTCAGTTGTATTACATTGCCACCGCGCTCGGCCTTCGCCCAGGTGATTTGCTTGCCGAAATTGACTGGCGCAAACAGGTTGAAAAGATGATTTGTTCAATGAAACCCCAACACACAGCAGGAGCGTATGGAAACCATTCCAAAAAATGAGGAGTCGCCCGCAACGCAGCCGACCGAACGGCTGGCGTATTCGATTCAAGAGGCTGCCGATATGCTCGGCGTGAATTATTTCAGCGTGTATCGCTTAATCCAGCGCAACAAATTAAAAGTTTGTCGCGCCTTGCGCGGCAAATTGCTCGTGCCGCGAACTGAATTATTGAAATTGTTGGGAACTGAATGAGGCAAATTATGAACTACTACGAACGACCCACACCGCTTCAAGAACAGGCCAATACCGAGGCCATGCAGCATTTCGCAGAACATCTGAAACAGTTCAAAGCGAATTGCGATGCACTTCAAAACATCGAGCGCAATCTGTCAATGACGGCAAGCGATGCCTCCAGAGTCGCGCTGCAATCGTCAGGCCGCATCATCCGAACCGACGACGGCGCGCAATGGCAACACGCTGTTGATTGGACGGGAATCACTTCCGTTTGCTATCGCCGCACAGCGGCAGGTTTGGAATTTGCCGTTATCGAATGCCTGCCGTTGAAGGACATGGAATTGAAGGATGTTCTGAACAGCGGTCACGACGCGCGCGAAGTGTTGCAAGCGTTCGTGCGCGACCAGCGGCAGGTTTTGAGAGTTTGGAAGGACGATGTGAACGCACAGGTTAAGGAACACCTGGCAGAAAAGTATCCGCATCAGGATATGAACATTGTGGCCGGGTCGTTTGAAATCAAAATGGCACGATCCCTTTCTCAAACGTATGTGAACACTCAAAGCCAAAGTCGTGGCGTGAGAATTTGAATCCTGATTCGCGTCACATCAACCTCATCAACGGTCAAAACTTGCACCCCACTTGTAACCCAAATGATTTTTTTTGGATTTTGTGAGATGACATGAGATAGCGCCTAAACACTGGAATCAATCAATGAAATCAATGGTTCTGCAATGGTTACAAAGGAGAATAAAAAGCTGCTAAAAATAGCTAAAACTGGCGTTTTTGAATTAAAAGGGCACTGCTCTACCGACTGAGCTACCAACCCATCCTTTTTCGCAGAACTTTATTGCGAAGCTGCGGCAATGATTTCGGCACTTCACAAAGCCGCAGAAAACCTGCGACGGCTCGAATCACTGAACGAACATTATGCGTTGCTGAAACGCGGAGGCAAGCAGTTTCGCCGCGCTTTCAGGATCGGGATTGACTGCGCGGCGGGAACAGCGCTCCAGTCACAAGCCGTTTTCACGTCATGCATGAAAATATCCCAGCTCCTTCAGCGACGAATAATCCTTCGCCCGCTCCGCCGTCGCGCGGCCGATGATGACGTGATCCACCACCTCGATTTTCAAAAGCTGCCCCGCGCGGATCAAATCCCGCGTCACCTTGATGTCCGCGTCGCTCGGCGTCGGATCGCCGCTCGGATGATTATGGACGAGCACAATTCCCGCCGCGTTCGCCACAATCGCCGCGCGAAAAACCTCGCGCGGATGCACCAAAATGGTGTCGAGCAAACCGTGCGAAATTTCCTCCGCGCGGATCAATTTTTTTCGGGTGTTCAGCAGCAGCACTTGAAACGACTCCACATTGAGCAGCCGGTTCGTCTCGCGCATGAAGCTCACGACCGTCGCCGGATTGTCCAGCACCGGCGATTCCTCGCGCCGCTCCTGCTCCATGCGCCGCGCCAGCGCGAACGCCGCCACCAGCGTCGCCGCCTTGTCCGGGCCGACGCCGGCAATCTGTTTCAGTTCATCCACCGTCGCCAGCGCCAGCGCGTTCAGCGAGCCAAATTTCTGCAAAATATTTTGCGCCACCTGCACCACGTTCGCGCCTTGCAAACCCGTGCGCAGGAGGATTGCGATCAGCTCCGCGTGCGTCAGCGCGTCCGGCCCGCGCGCCACGAGCCGTTCGCGCGGCCGCTCACTCACTGGCTGGTCTTTGAGCCGAAAACTTTCTGACATGGAAAATTTGTAAGCGAACCCGCCGCCAAACACCAATTCAAAAGCGTGGCAGAAAAAACCGAAACGCGATGTTCATTCCGTTAAATTGGCAGTCTGATCTGTTTTGGGGGTTGAAAAAATAGTTTGCTTCAAACTGATACACTGCCCTTTTGTGCGCGCCGTTGACTTGGCCGCGCACTTTGTTAGCGTGTCCGCAAATGGCCAGCAAACGGTTTTCCCGTCTCATCAAAATCCTCACCGGCGCCGTCGCGGATGCGGACGAGATTTTTCAGCTTGAAGGCCGGCTGGAGCGCTTCGCCCATTTCTGGGCGCTCGTCAGCCGGCAGTTCATCCGCCACCGCTGCCTGGTGCGCGCGTCGGCGCTGTCCTACTCCACGCTGCTGGCGCTCATCCCGCTGCTCGCCATCGCGTTGAGCGTCACCAGCACTTTGCTCAAGGATCAGGACCAGGAAAAACTGGATCAATTCGTAGAAAAAATCGTCGCCAGCGTCACGCCGCCCGGCAACTTTCCAACGAACTCGGTGGCGGCCAGCGCGAATTCCGCCGCGCTGCTGACGACCAATTTCAGCGCCGAAAACACCCCGGTCGCGGACGAAACCGGCGCCAATTTGCCCGCCACCGTTGCGCCTGCGACCGCGCCGCCGGCGGAACCTATCGTGACCGTCAACACGCAGAAGGAAATTGCAAAATGGATTCATGACCTGGTCAAAACCACCAGCAGCGGCGCGCTGGGCGTCACCGGCATGATTGTGCTGGTGTTCACCGCCATCTCCCTGCTGCGCGGCATCGAGGAAACCTTCAATGACATCTGGGGCGTCACGCGCGGCCGCAACTGGCTGCTGCAAATCATGCTTTACTGGACCATCCTGACGCTGGGGCCGCTGCTGCTCGTCACCGCGCTCGGCCTCACGGGCAGCGTGCATTTGCAGCAGACGCGCAACCTCCTCGAAGCCTCGCCGTTTCTCGCGCCGGTCATGCACCACGTCCTGCCCATTGCCATCTTCAGTTTCACGCTCGCCTGGTTCTATAAACTGACGCCGAACACCAAGGTGGAATTCAGCGCGGCCATGGTCGGCGGCCTGTTTGCGGGGGCCGCGTGGCATTTTTACAACCAACTGGGTTTTCTGCTCGCGGCCAAGGTTTTGAGCGCCAGCAAATTTTACGGCAGCCTCGCGCTCGTCGTCCTGCTCATGGGCGGACTTTACATCGTGTGGCTCATCGTGCTCTTCGGCGCGCAAATCGCCTACGCCTATCAAAACCGCGCCGCGTATCTGCAGGACCGCCTCGCCGAAAATGTGAACCAGCGCGGCCGCGAATTTGTCGCGCTGCGCATCATGACCTGCCTCGGCCAGCGTTTTCAAAACGGCCTGCGCCCGGCGACCGTGCCGCAGATTTCGGCGGAACTCGGCGTGCCCAGCCGGCTCACGCAATCCATTCTCCGCACGCTCGCGGCCACGCGGCTCGTCACCGAAGTCGCCGGCGCGGAAGCCGCGTTCGCCCCCGCGCGCCCGCTCGACGCCATCAACGCCTACGACATTTTGATCGCCCTGCGCACCGGCACCGGCCAGGAACTGCCCATGAGCGAAGCGCCGGCACTCGCGGAAATCTACGGCGAATTTGCCCGCATCGAACAGGCCGAGCGCAACGCCGCCGCCGGCATTTCCCTGCTCGCGCTGACCAGCCGTGTGCCGGCGCGCGCCGCGCTGGCGGAACCGCAAAACATCGCGCCGGGAAAACCGGTTGTGATTGCGCCCGCCGTCGAAAAAAATCCGGACCCGGAAATCATTGAAGCATCGAAGCCCGCGCCGTTTCCAGAAAAGGCCGAAGAAAAAAATGAAACGCCGGAGCCGGTCGCGGAAAAAGAAGATCCGCCGCGCCGTGAAGTCGTGCGCCCGGATGAACACACGGATTTTCCACTGTAACTTCGGCGATAATTTTTCACTGACGGCCGCGCGGCACCAGATGGATTTGCGGCGCTTTGATGAGCGCCAGCACCGCGTCGTTTTCCTTCAACGCCATTTCCACGCACGCCTGCCTCGTCAAAACTGCGGTCAGCGGAAACCCGCAGTCCAGTTCAATTCGTGTCAGCGGCCCTTCGCCGACGATGGCGCGCACCACGGCGGCCAGACGGTTGCGCGGACTGGAATGAAGCTCCGGGTCGCTGGACAAAATCACATCCTCGGCGCGGATGCAGACAAAAACTTCAGTCGCGCCCGCCGGCAAATCGCGCGCCACCGCCGTGAGCCTGGCGCTGCCGACGAGCAAACTGGCCAAGCCATTTTTCAATTCCAGAACGCGGCCGGGCTGGACGGTTTCAACCGCGACGATGCCCGCCACCGTCAGATTCGCCGGACGACTAAAAACCTCCTGCACCGGTCCGCGCTGGACGATGCGCCCTTCATCCAGCACCACCAAATCATCGCCGAGCGACAAGGCTTCGAGCCGGTCGTGCGTGACGAGGATGGTGGGCATGCCAAGCTGCCGCAGCAAGTGCCGCAACTCGCCGCGCAACCGCTGGCGCGTGGGCGTGTCGAGCGCCGCCAGCGGCTCGTCGAGCAGCAATAATTTTGGCCGGCGCGCGACCGCGCGGGCAATGGCGACGCGCTGCTGTTGTCCGCCGGAAAGTTCGGACGGTAGGCGCGCGGCGAGACCATCCAAACCGAGCCAGCCCAGCATTTCCGCCACGCGCGATTTTTTTTCGGCGGCGTTTTGCCCGTGCAAACCGTAGGCGATGTTGCCGGCGACCGTCAGATGCGGGAACAGCGCGTAATCCTGCGGCACAAAACCCAGCCGGCGGTTTTTCGGCGGCACCAGAATTTTTCCGCCGTTGAACCAGATTTCCTCGCCGAAGGAAATTTTTCCCTCGTCCGGCGTTTCCAGTCCGGCGAGACAGCGGAGAATGGTGGTCTTGCCGGAACCGGACGGGCCGAACAAAACAGTCACACCCGCGCCGGCAATTTCCAGCGCGTCGGCGCGGATCACCGGCCCGCCGGAAAACTTTTTTGAAAAATCGGCGCGGAGCAAATTCATGTTAAAATAATAGTGGCACCGGCGTCTCGCCTGTGAGTTTTTGCTGCGAGGAATAAGCCGGCCGTTCTGAAACACACCGGCGAGACGCCGGTGCCACTAATGTTGGTTTCGAGGTTGTTCATTTGCGCCTCCGCTGAATTTTTTCGCCGAGCCACAGCGCGAGAAACGCGATGACCGCAGAAACTCCCGCCAGCGTCCACGCGTGCGCGTCATCGCCGTTTTGGACGAGCGAATAAATCGCCACCGGCAGCGTGGTGGTGCGGCCGGGAATGTTGCCGGCCACCATGATGGTCGCGCCGAATTCGCCGAGCGCGCGGGCAAACGCCAGCAGCACGCCCGCGAAAATCCCGCGCCGGGCGAGCGGCAGCGTGACGGTGAACAGCACGCGCCATTCGCCCGCGCCGAGCGTGCGCGCGATCTGCTCCAGCGCCGGGCTGACTTCCTCGATGGCCGTGCGCGCGGCGCGCACGAGCAGCGGCAGCGCCATCACGCCCAGCGCCAGCACGACGGCTTTCCAGGTGAAGACCACTTCGACGCCGAACTGTGTGAACAGCCAGTGGCCCAGCGGGCCGCGCCGGCCAAACAGTTGCAGCAAGACCAGGCCCGTGACGACCGGCGGCAGCACCAGCGGCAGTGAGACGAAAGTTTCCACGAAGGTTTTGCCCGGCCAGTTGCGCCGCGCGAGCAGCCAGGCCAGCGTCACGCCGAACGGCAGGATCAGCAGCGTGCTGCACACCGCCATCCGCGCCGAGAAACTTACCAGTTGCCAGTCGTCGCCGGTCATTTGCCGGCGGAAGCATCCAACACATCGCGGCCAAACTCACGCAAAACTTTTGCCGCTGGTTCCGCCGTCCGGGGAATGCCGGCGGGAATACGCTGCTGCAGATTATAATTTCCCCTTCGTGTTCGGCAACTGGCCGGCGCGCGGATTGTCAGGCGTCAGGCTTTGGCCTTTTTCTGAAACTGGCCGTGATCGCCTTCGAGCAACCCGCGAAAAGACAAATCCTCGTCCAGTTCCGGCCAGTGCAGACCGAACGGAGAAATCTCGATGCGGTTCAACTGCCGGTGCGTGCCGCGTGCGAGCCGTGGATTTTCCGCGACGGGAAAACGGATTTCCGCGCCGCTTTCGATGCGGACGACGATTTGTCCGTCCTTGTGGGCGGCGGCAACGGCGGTGTCAGCCAAGGTGTTCATGCCACTTCTCAATTATCAGCTTTTTATTTTCTTCCGCAAGTTTTTCAGCCTTGGACAATTCGCGGAGCTTGAGTCCCTGCGACTCGCGGAGTTCCACCTGATTTTCCACCTCGAATACCGCTTCGCCGCCGCCATAGCGGACGTGGACGTGAATCGGACGATGCTCGTTGCTGTAAAAGAAAAATTTGAACCCGTCTTTCTCGAAAATCGTCGGCATGGCAAATTCAAAGTTTCCCTTTCGTGCTCGGCAACTGGCCGGCGATGCGCGGGTCGTGCCGGCGCGCGGCGTCCACCGCCCGCGCAAACGCCTTGAACAGCGCCTCGACGATGTGATGCGGCTCGTCGCCGTAAAGCAGTTCGAGGTGCAAATTGCAGCGCGCCTCGTTGGCGAAGCCCTGAAAAAATTCGCGCGCGAGGCCGAAACGAAAGGCGCTTGACGCGTCCTGATTTTTTTCCACGGCGGAAATTCGTTTCTGCGAAAATTGGTCCAGCCCGCGCCAGACGAGATGCGGCCGGCCGCTGAAATCCACCACGCAGCGCGCGAGACATTCATCCATCGGCACGAACGCTTCGCCGGTGAATGGATTTTTCGGATGAAAACCGAAACCATAACGGCGAATTCCTCTTTTATCACCGAGCGCAGTTGCGAACGCTTGTCCGAGCGCAATGCCGCAATCTTCGACAGTGTGATGCGCGTCCACGGCCAGATCGCCGTCGCAGCGCAGCTCCAGGTCCACCGTCGCGTGTTTGGCAAACAGCGTGAGCATGTGGTCGAAAAAAGGAATGCCGGTTTTCACCGAGGATTTTCCCCGGCCATCGAGATTGAGCCGGATGGAAATTTGGGTTTCCAGCGTGTGACGTTTGATTTGGGACTGCCGGGTTTTCATCGCGGAAATTAAACCAGAGCGGCGGCGGAAAGACCAAGCGGAATTGCGCGCAGCAGCAGTGGGACACGCATCTTGCTGTCGTGTTGCTGCGGGACCGGAACGGTTTTCAGCCGGTAACAACAGAAATAAATCCGCGGCTGCCCCGCCACGAACTGGACAGGCAAGATGCCTGTCCCTCTAATACAGCGGCTTCAATTGCGGATTGAATTCCTGGCCGAGCTTGAATTTGAGCCGGTTGATCTGCTCCTGGATGGCGGCGGGCGTGCGGGAGACTTTTTGCGCGGCCTGGAACCAGTCAATTGCTTTTGGCAAATTCCCGGAATTTTCCTCCAGTTTGGCGAGGTGGGCGGCGAGCTGTTCCATGATGAGCTGGTTTTCTTTTTGCGTTTCCGGAGCCAGCCGGAGCCAGAGCCGGACGGCGTATTCCCAGACGTTCCGCGCGCGGCCGGTGTCGTGATAATTTTCGTAATAGAGCCGGCCCAATGCAAAGAGAATGTCGGGACTGTCGGGATTGTTCCGCAATCCTTCGAGCAAAACCTGGCTGGCCTGGGCAGGCTCGTGCATCCGCTCGAGCCAGTAGGCGGTGACGGTGTAGGTCTGGACGTTGTCGGGATCGAGTTTGGCGGAAAGTTCCAGCCACGGCAGAATTTCCCGCAGGTCGGCACTGGTGCTCAAGTCGCCCGTCGGGCCGCCTTCGTCCAGGTGCGTGTGGCGGTTTGGAATAAAATGGCGGCCAAATGCATCCAGCCAGTCGCGCGGCGGCCCCAGGAAGCCGGTTTCATCGCCGTGGTTGCTGCTGGCCACCGCGCCGGTGTCCTCGGCCATGTGCGGGGTTTTGAACGCCGTGTTGTTGTCGAAAATCGTCGGATAATAGCCGCTGTGGTAATACGCGTCGGCCTTGACGAAAAAACTGTTGGCAAACATCCGGCTGCTGTCGCCGAGCAGCAGGCTGAAAAAATTATCCGACTGGTGACGGCGGTATTCCAGGGCTTGAAACTGCGGCTGCAAATGGGCGGCGAGGCCGAAGCAAAACACCAGCAGCGCGAGCAGCAGCAAAAAAAATGGGCGCGGCGAGTTCACTTTTAGTTGACGGCCTTGCGCCGGAAAACCAGGCAGGCGGCGACGAGAAAGGCCGCCGTGTAGGCCAGCAGGTAAAGCAGGTCGAGGCCGATGAACGTCCAACTGATGAGCGGCCAGTCGTGGACGATCAGGTTCCGCATTTCAAAGGGAATTTCGACGTGCGGAATGACAAAATAAACCGCGAAAATAATGGAGCGAAACGGTTCTTTCAGCGACAACGCGACGGCGTCAAGGTATCTGCCGACGCACAAAATGGCCGTGACCAGGACGAAGCAAATCGTGGAGTTGGACGAGGGCGCGGCGAAAACGAGCGAGCCGAACAGGGTGAACGCGACGACCACGCCGAGCGTGAACCAGTGCAAAAGCGCCGCCTGAAAATAATTCAGGACCGGCCAGGCGTGTTCGCGGCTGGCGGCGAGCGCGGAGAAAAAAATGTAAAAACAGAGCAGGGCCAGGCCGCAGGCGAACCAGCAGCCGAAAAACTTTCCAAAAATCAACTGCGTCCGCGTCAGCGGTTTGGCCAGCAGCGGGAGCAGCGTGCGGTTTTCCCGTTCCGCCGGAATCTGCCGCGCGGTGGTGGTGATGGCGATGACCAGGGATGAAACCCAGATGAGCAGCAGGCAGATTTCCTTCAGGTAGCGGACGATTTTTTCGTCGTTGAAAACATTGACGGAGGCCATGACCACGCAGATCAGGATGGTCACGATGAACAGGACGTAAAAATCCTTGCGGCGGTAAAGCTCCTTGATGACGACGCCGGCGACGGCGAAAATGTTCTTCATGGCGTGGCGGGCGTTGGGAACCCGATGATTTCGAGAAAGGCTTTTTCGAGATTGGCGTGCTGGCCGGTGATGTCGCTGACGCGCCCAACCGCCTTGAGTTCGCCCTGGTGAATGATGGCCACGCGGTCGCAGACGGTTTCGACTTCACCGAGTTCGTGCGAGGAGAAGAAGACGGTTTTGCCCTCGTTTTTCAAGCGCTGGATGATTTCGCGGACTTTCATGCGGCCCAGCGGGTCCAGGCCGCTGGTGGGTTCGTCGAGGATGAGCAGATCGGGGTTGTTGATGAGCGCCTGCGCCAGGCCGACGCGCTGCTGCATGCCCTTGGAATAAGATTTGATCGGCCGTTTGCGCGCGGATTCGAGTTCCACGAGCTGGAGCAACTGGTCAATGCGCCGGTCCGTCTCCGCGCGGGGCAGCCCGAAAATTTTTGCGTAAAAGCGGAGCAGTTCCTCGGCGGTCAAAAATTTGTAGTAATAGGTCAGCTCCGGCAGATAGCCGATGCGCTGGCGGGCGATGGGCTGGCGGACGTCAATGCCGAAAAGAGAGGCGGCGCCGCCCGTCGGCGGCACGAAACCGAGCAGCACGTTCATCGTGGTGGTTTTGCCCGCGCCGTTCGGGCCGAGAAAGCCGAAGACTTCGCCGGCGCGGACTTCGAGGTCCAGGCCGCCCAGCGCGACCTTGGCCGGCTGGCGCAGTTCGCGGCTGCGAAATTCCACGCGCAATTTTTCCGTTCGCAAAATGGCGTTCATGCCGGACACAAGCATTGGTTCATGCGGCTGATTTCGTAACGGAAAAAAAAGGCTGCGTCAACCACCGCGTTGCAAAATAAGCGGCGCCCGGCGCGCTGGCCTGGCGCCGGTGAAACGGGCAGGGGCATGATTACTCCTGGAGATGCGCCGGCGTGACCGTGTTTCCCAGCGAGCACACCACGGAGGGATCGCCGCCCACCGGGGGCAGGCTGTAGGTGCCGCCCGCCGGGCATCCGGGAAGCTGTCCCTCGGTGTTCAACTTCATGTAAGCGCTCACATCGTCCGGGTAGGTCATGGTGTCGCCGTTGTGCTTGTTCTTCTCGAAGGCGAACTGTTGCACGGCGGTGTTGATCTGCCGCATGTTTTCGATGCAGGCGTTGGCCTGCGTGGTGGCGAAGGCCCGCAAAAAGTTTGGAATTGCTATCGCCGCCAAGAGGCCGATGATGGCAACCACAAACATGATCTCGATCAAAGTAAATCCGCGCCGGCGGATTTTTGTCCGGGTGGCTTTCATTGTTTTTGTCGCGGCGTGAACCACCAGCCGGCGGATTATTATATGATGACGGTTTGTGTTCACAAATTGCCGGCTGGAACCGCTGCGGTTAAGTCAGCACTTCCGATGCCACGAAAGCGGCGGCCCAGCGGCAGTGGCCCAGGCGTCTCGCCTGTGTATTTCAGGCAGCCGGTTTATCCCGAAATAGGAATGGGAGCGCACCCGCCCCGGGTGCCGTTTTTCGCGCCCTCGCGGAAAACCCGCGCGCACCGAAAAAATTTCAAACGTCCGTGGCCGCGTCACGCGCAAGCGGCTGGCCGCGAGGGCGCGGCCAGCCACGCCCGGGGCGGGCGTGCTCCCCAGCTTCGGAATTCGCGCTTAAGCTTGCCGCAAAAAAAAAGCCCCGGAGCTTGCGCCCCGGGGGTGGTGTGAGTCAGGTAAAATTACGGGAGGACGTGCGACGGCGTCACCGAGTTGCCGAGCGAGCAGACCGGATTATCACCGACTTTGGCGTCGGTGTAGGTGCCGCCCGCCGGACAAGCCGGAATGTTGCCACTGGCATCCAGCTTGATGTAGGGCGTCAGGTCGGTGGTCAGCACGATGGCGTTGCCAGTGGCCTTGTGAGCTTCGATGGCGAACTGGGTGGCCGCCGCATCAATCTGGCGGAGGTTGTTGATGCAGGCGTTGGCCTGTGCGGTGGCACGGGCCTTCACGAAGTTCGGAATCGCAATCGCCGCCAACAGGCCGATGATGGCCACGACAATCATGATTTCGACGAGGGTGAAGCCCGCTTTACGGAGGTGCTTGGTCTGTTTCATTTTATTTGCTTTCTTATGTTCTCGTGGTGGAACGGCGCGACAGGCGGGTTTAGATAATAACGTATTTGTTCACTTTATTGCCTGCCACAACCACGACAACGGGTGTATAGCACGCCCGGTGCCAAAGTCCAGAATAATTATTCACACTTCTTTGACAGTCCGGGGAATCAATGGAAAACCGTCAAAAATCGCCGGTCTGGTTTTTCTCACGCAAAAACCGCCCGAAAATGCCTGGCTGCAAAATGGACACAGTGGACAGTCAAACGGGACAGTGCCCGCAAAATTTGCCAGCCGCCATAGCGGCGTCTCGGCCGAGCGCCGCAAACTTTTGGAAATTGAAGAGCGCGGCTTGCTTTGTAGAAATCTTGTCTCATTAACACCGCGTTTCAACGCGGTGGATGCGGGAAGCGAAAAAAAAACCGTTTAAACGGTTTTTCTCTTCGCGCGCCCTTCGCACCCGGCTGAAGCAGGGTGTTAATGAGAAGTTTTCTACCAAGCAAGCGCGGCTTTCTGCCGAAAGCCGCCACGCTCCGTTTGCAAAGGTCTCAAAACGAGATTTTTTACCAGGCCGACCGGGGGTGAAAACCCGGGTGAAAATGGAGCCAGCTGTCGGGCTTGAACCGACGACCTGCTGATTACAAATCAGCTGCTCTACCACTGAGCTAAGCTGGCGCCAGGCAGGGGCAACTCTGCCAACGCGGAACCAGGCCGTCAAGGTGCAATCTGTCCGCCTCAAGCCGCTTGCGGGAGGTCGTTTCAAAGATTAGAGTGCCGGCGTGAAAGCGATTTCCATTCGGGAAGCCCAAGGACAGCTTGGCCGGCTCATCGCCGAGGCGTGTCGCGGCGAGACGATTGGCTGACGGACGGCGACAACGAAGTAACTTTGTCGCCGCGCCCATTTTTGGATTTGGCAGAGGACAGCCCGGAACTGGAGGCGGAATTATTGAAGGCGGTGAACGGGCCGTTCACGCCAGTTCGACCTTGAGTTTTCTTCCCAAAGCCAAAGCCGCCTGTTCCAAAAGTTGCAGCGACACGGCGGAATCGTTTTCAGAAAAAAGGCCGTTCAGCGTGGTGAGATTGGTTTTCATGCGGCTGGCGAGTTTGGCGCGCGTGATCCGGCGACGCTTCATTTCCTGTTCAAGCTGCCAGGTCACGACGCGCTTGAGCGCGCCCGCTTCACATTCCGCCAGCAGACCCTCCTGTTTCAAAAAATCGTCGAAATCAGAACCAATGTGTTCTTTGTTCATATCAATTATTATAGCATCCGCCGCCGGTTCTTCGCCAGTTCCAAATCGTCTGCCGGAGCTTTCTGCGACTTTTTAATGAAGCCGTGGAGCAAAATCATCCGGCCTTCGCCGGCGGTGAACAGGACACGCGCAATTCGTCCGGGCAGGCGCGAGCGAACTTCCCATAATCCGGCGGCGAGTTTTCGCACCAGCGGCATTCCCAATGGCCAGCCGAATTGAACCAGCTTGATGTCTTCGCCGATAATCCGCCGTTCCTCGCGCGCCAGTGATTTCAACCATTCACGAGCCGGCTCGCGTCCGGTTTCGGTTCGGAAAAATGCGACCGAAAGAATGGGTTCGCGTCCGTCCATGATTGTTTCAATTCGGCTCCGATTCCGTCGTCACCGGCTGGGCCTCGCCTTTCAACGCGCCCATCAGCGCGTGCCACGAGAGAATCGCGCACTTCACGCGCGCCGGATATTTATGGACGCCGGCGAACACTGCGAGTTTGCCGACGTCGCCGTTCACCTTGCCGGTCGTGACCATTTCGCGCACCTGCGCGAAAGTTTTTTCCGCCTCGGCCCGGGTCTTGCCTTTGACGTTGTCCGTCAGCAGTGACGCCGAGGCTTTCGAGATGCAGCAGCCCGAACCGACGAAGCTCGCGTCCTTGATGACATCGCCGTCCAGCGCGAGAAACAGCTTCAGGCTGTCGCCGCACAGCGGGTTGTGGCCCTGTGCCGAGCAGGTCGCCGCCGGCATCTCATGGAAATTGCGCGGCTGCTTGCAGTGGTCCAGAATGACCTGCTGATAAAGGTCGTTTAAGTCGTCGAACATGGCGTCAATTAACCACAAATGGACACCGAAGGATACGGATAATCTGGAAGATTTGGCCGGTAGTGGCACAGGCATCTTGCCGGTGTCTTTCAAGTGTTGATGAAACGGCAATTCACAGGCGAGACGCCTGTGCCACTAAACGCTGCGACCCGGACGGTCGCGCTCCCGGCCGCTTTCCATCCGCGTGAATCTGTGGTTAAATTTTCGCCGGCATGACCACCTTCGCGCCGCCAAATCTGGAAGGCGGCGGTGTCGGCCCCGCCGCGACCGGTGGCGGCGGAAAAATAATTCAAAGGATTCCGCGTCCACGTTTGTCAGAGTTGGTAAAAGAACGCCGCATGGCCGACGCCGACGCAGAACTGGTGTTGCAATGTCAAAAGGGCAGCCCGGCGGCCTTTGAAGCGCTGGTTCGCCAGCATCAACGCATGATTCACTCGCTGACATTTCGGATGACCGGCTCGCTCGCGGACGCCGAGGATCTCGCGCAGGAGACGTTCATCCGCGCCTACGCGCAGATTGGCGCGTTTCGCGGCACGTCCAAATTTTCCACCTGGCTTTATCGCATTGCCGTGAACGCCTGCCTGAACTGGCGGCAAAGCGAAGCGCGACGTTTTCATCTTCACGCAGACTGCGCCGGGGAAATTTCCGCGCCGCCCGCAAACGAAGAAAATTCCCCGGCGAAAAACGGCGCGTGCGAGCAGGTGCAGTCCGCCCTGCTGAAACTGCCCGCCAAACAGCGCGCCGCCATCGTGCTGACGGTTTATGACGGACTCAACCACGCCGAAGCCGCGCACGTTCTGGGCTGCTCGGAAACCACCGTCTCGTGGCGCGTGTTCGCCGCGCGCAGGAAATTAAAACGCTGGCTCACCGCCGCCGGAGGCGTGCGATGAACGATTTTGACCTCGACTCAAAACTGAAAAGCGTTCCGCTGCCGGAGCGGCCGGATGAGTATTGGCATGAATTTCCGTCGGGCGTTCGCGTGCAGTTGCGCCGCGAGCGTCCCGAATCCGCACCGCGTCGCGCCTGGCGTCCGCGGCTCGCGTGGGCGGGCGGTTTCGCGCTGGCCGTGGCGCTGGTTTTGGTCTGCGTCCAGTATCATCCGTTCCAGACCATGGCGCTCGCCATCACGAAGCAACAACGGCATTTTCACGCGCAACTCGCGCGATTGGACGCCGGGCTGCATGTGCTGATGCTGAACACCGACGGCATGGGTTATCTGCTGACCGAAGCAAATTGAACATTGAATTATGCCGACACAAAAAGTCCAGGCCGCCGATGAAAAAGTTTCCGCCCCTTCCGCGCCGGAAGTTTTGGAAAATCTCGTCCGCCTCGCCGGGCGCGCGGGTGCGAGCGACATCCATCTCCAAATGCGCGGCAAATCCGCCGAAGTTGGTTTCCGTCTGGATGGCATCATCACGCCCGGACGCGAACTGCCCGCTGAAATTGCGGAACGGGTTTTCGGCAGAATCAAATTCCTCGCGCGGCTGAAAACGTATCAGGAAACGCTGCCGCAGGACGGCCGCATTTCGCGCGACGAACTGAAAAGCCAAAATGACATCCGCGTCGCCACTTACCCTACCGTCACCGGCGAAAAAATCGTTCTCCGCCTGTTCAATTCCGAGACCGCGAAGACGCTGGGTGAATTGTCCCTGCCCGCCGCCGCGAATGCCGAACTGGAAAAATTTCTCCGCCAAACCACCGGCCTGCTGCTGCTCACCGGCCCGGCGGGCAGCGGCAAGACGACGACGATTTACGCCTGCCTGCGCCATCTGGCCGGACTCGGCGGACGCCACATCATTACCGTCGAAGATCCGGTTGAACAAATCGTTCCCGGCACGATGCAGACCGAAATCAACGAAGCCATCGGCCTTGATTTCGCCCGTGCCGCGCGGCATTTGCTGCGGCAGGATCCGCAGGTGCTTATCATCGGCGAGATCCGCGACGAAGCCACCGCGCAACTCGCCGTCCGCGCCGGCCTCACCGGGCATCTGGTGATTTCCACGCTGCACGCCGGTTCCTGCAAAGGCGTTTTCGAGCGGCTGCTCGCGATGTGCGCCGACCATTCCGCCGTCGCCAGCGCGGTTGAGCTGGTTTTGAACCAGCGGCTCATCCGCAAAGTTTGCGCCGCGTGCGACGGTGCCGGCTGCGAAACCTGTTTGCACACCGGTTATCAAGGCCGCGTTCCGCTCGTCGAATGGCTACGCGTGGATGAAAAAATAGTGGCACCGGCGTCTCGCCTGTGTGTTTCAGAAACAGATCTGGCTGCGTCCGGGACACACCGGCGAGACGCCGGTGCCACCACTGAAACACTGCGCGAACAGATCCGTCGGCGTGAGCTGTCTGCGATTGTCCCGACGCAAACGCTCGAAGCCTCGGCGCGTTCGCTGGTGAATGCCGGCGTGACGAACGAGGCGGAATTCAAACGAGTTTTTGGCCTGTAGTGGCACAGGCATCTTGCCTGTGCGTTTTAAGTATTGATGAAAAAGATTGGCAACAGCGGCAACTCACAGGCGAGACGCCTGTGCCACTAAATTATGAAATACGACGAATTTGCCTTTTTCAACCAGCAACTTGCGGCGATGCTGCGCGACGGCATTCCGCTCGAAGGCGCGCTGCGGCGGCTCTGCCAGGAAATGCGCGGCGGCGCGCTCCGCGCCGAGTTGCAGGCGCTCGAAGCCGACCTCGCCAAAGGCACGCCGATGGCCGACGCATTGCAAGCGCGCCAGTTGCCGGAACTTTACAAGCGCATGATTCTGGTCGGCGTCAAAAGCGGCGACCTGCCGGGCGCGCTGACGATGTTGGCCGATTATTTCCAGCGCCAGAACAACGTCTGGACGCGGCTCAAAAGCATGATGACCTATCCGCTCATCGTGATGTTCGCCGCGTGTTTGATTTCAACCGTGTTGGCGTTTCTTTGGACCTGCGTCATCGGGCCAAGCATGACGGGAGTTTTTGGCGGCATGGGAATGCAACTGCCCGGAGCCACGATTTTCGCCCTCTCGACGTTGCAAGCCATCTGGGTGTTTCCGGTGATTCTCGGAATTCTGTTTGTCCTCGTGGCGTCGGTCATTTTTGTGCCGGGACTGCGCGGAAAATATCTCTGGCGGCTGCCGGCGTTCAAGGAGGCGACGGTTTCGCGCATCGCGGCCTCGCTGGCGTTGCTCATGAAAAACGGCGTCAACCTGCCCGACTCCATCGGCCTGGTCGAAAAACTTGAAAGCAGCACGGCCGCCGCCGCCGACCTGCAACGGTGGCAGAAAAAACTCGCCGCCGGAACCGCAAAATTTTCCGAGGTCGCTGCCGTCAACCGGCTGGTGCCGCCGCTGTTCGTCTGGGTCGTGGCCAGCGCGGGCGAAGACCTGGCCGCCGGGTTCAATCGCGCGGCGGAAATCTACCACTCGCGCGCCCTTTACCGCACCGAGGTCGCGCTTTATTCCGTGCTGCCGATTGCCTCGCTGTTTCTCGGCGCGATCGTTTTGTCCCAGGCCTTTTTGGTCATCAGCATGTTTTTGCCGCTGATTAAAATGTTGAACATGATGGGCAGTTAAAAAAAAGTTCCCATGAATGATTTTGCACAGTTCCTGATCATCCTGCTTTGGTATGCCGTGTTCATCCTGGTGCCGGGCGGCGCGTTTTCGCTGGTGATCCATTTCCTGCTTTCGCTGCCGATGCGCCGGCGCGACCGCGCGCTGTTTTTTCTCGACGTTGTGGAAACCGTCCTGCAACGCGGCCAGCCGCTGGAACCGGCCATTCTGGCCGCCGCGGAAAATCACGACCGCGCCATCGGCGTCCGCTTTTACATGGTGGCCGCGCACATCGAAGGCGGCGCGCGGCTGGGCGGGGCGCTCGAAAAAGAGCCGCGCTTTCTGCCGCCGCAAATCAACGCCATCCTCCGCGCCGGCGAAAAACTTGGCGACCTGAAAAAAGTTTTGCCCGCCTGCCGCGAAGTGTTGCGCATCGCGCCCGACACCGTCCGCAGCACGGCGCATTACATGGTGGCCATCCTGCTGATATTTGCGCCGGTGGCCTGCCTGCTCATCAGCACGCTGTCGGTGTTTGTCATTCCCAAATTCAAGGATGTCGCCGCCGGGATGGGCGTGCCGTTGTGGCCGATCACCCTTTTCACTTTTGCGCTCAACGACTCGCACATCTTGGTTGGCTTTGAAGCGGTGCTGTTTCTTGCGCTGCTGACGGTCGCGGCGATTTACATCGGCGGGCCGGGCCTGGTGCGCTGGTTTCAATTTCGCAGCGTGCCGGTGGTGGACTGGATCACCTGGCACATTCCGTGGAAGCAAAAAAAATTGCAGCGCACTTTCTCCGCCATGCTGGCCGTGTTGCTCGACGGCGGTGTGCCGGAAGCCGAAGCCGTCCGGCTCGCGGGCGATTCCACCGCCAACGAAATCTGCCGCCGCCGCGCGCAACGGGTCATCGCCGCGCTGGAAAAAGGCGTGAAGCTCGATGACGCCATTCGCGCATTTGACGACAGTGGCGAATTCCACTGGCGGCTCACCAACGCCACGCACGCGCACGGGGGATTTTTGAACGCGCTGCGCGGCTGGCACGAGGCGCTCGACGCGAAGGCGTTTCAACAGGAGGAAACCGCGACGCACGTTCTCACCAGCGGCTTGGTGATCCTGAACGGCTTGGTGGTCGCGCTCATCGCCACCGCCATGTTTGGCATTTTGGTGGCAGTTCTCAATCACGCGCTGCAGCAATGAAAACAAACCCGGCCAATAATTTTCGTCCACCGCGCCGCCAGCGCGGCTTTCTGGCAGTGGACTTGATGGTCGGCCTCGCGATTCTCACGCTGGCCGTCGTGCCGCTGGGTTTTGCCTTTGCGCGCGAACGGCAGGTGCTCAAGATCGAATATGCCCGCAGCGTCGCCGATGAAATCGTGGACGGAGAAATGGAAATTCTCGCGGCGGGCGCCGGCAAAAATTTCCCCGACGGTTCGCAAACTTATTCCGTCCATGCCAAGGCCGCCGCCAAACTGCCGCCGGGCCATTTTCAACTGACCAAAACCGGCGGCCATCTGCGCCTGGAATGGAATCCCGATGAGAAGCACGGCCTCGGCGCGGTCGTCCGCGAAACCACGCTCAAATGAAACCTCGATCTAACAACTGCGAGGTGGTGCTAGTCGCGCTGCGACAAGCAGCGCCCGCGTCGGTGCGGGCGCAACGACAACAGCGAATTCCCGCTGCCCGATTCCGTCGCCTGACGCTGCGCTCGGCGACCCGGTTTTCGCAGCGCGAAAACCGCCACCCCAAATGAAACCGCCCACCGCCATTTCAAAATCACGCCGCCATGCCGGGATCATGCTGATCGAATGTCTCGTCTATATCGCCGTGTTCGCCATTTTGAGCAGCATCGGCCTGGCGGTGTTTTATTTTTGCTGGGACCACACCAAGGCGGTGGTTTTTGCGACGGAGGATGTTTCTTCCGCCCTGCGCGCGGGCGAACGCTGGCGCGCGGACGTGCGCGGCGCAACCGGGAAAATCATCGTCGAGACGACGCCCGCCGGCGAGGTGGTGCGGATGCCCGAACTGGGAAAGGAAATTATTTATCATTTTGAGTCCGGCGAACTGCGCCGCGAAGTCTCGACCTTGAAAAATTCCCAGTTGCTGCTGCCGAAAGTCAAAACCTCGCAGATGCAGGCGGAAACACGCGGCCCGGTGGACGCCTGGCGGTGGGAACTGGAATTGACGCCGCGCCGGCAGGAAACCCGACTGCCGCTGGTGTTCACTTTTGAAGCCGCCCAGACAAAACCATGAAAATTCAACGCAAACATTTTGGCCGCCAAAGCGAACGCGGCATGGCGACGGTGCTGTTCATCGCGTTGCTGGCCATCATGCTGATGCTGGTCGCGGCGGAAAGCCGCGCGCTCATTCAGTTGCACCGCGAGGTGAAACTGCTGGAGCAGCAGCAGCTCAAACGGCTGAACCCCGCGCCGACGAATACGGTGGTAACCGCAACTTCCGAAAGCAAATGAACGACCTGCCCGCCACTAAAATCAAGATGATGAAAGGCTCCATCCGCTGCCTGATTTTCGGGCTGCTCGGCTTGGCGCCCATTATCGGCCTGCCATTTGCGCTGGCGGCGCTGTGGGTTTCTGGCCAGGTCCGCGTCACGGAAAAACTTTTTTGGAACGCGGCGCGACCTTACCGGATTTGGGGCGTGGCGTGCGCGGCTTTGGGGGCGGTGGTTTGGAGCATCGTGGACACGCTTTTGATTTTTCAAGCGATCGCCAACTACACCTCCGCCTGAAAAAACTGGCGCCGCCGACAGCCAGACAGCTGTCCTGCACCGAATTTCCACTACGCCTTCGGCAATTTTTCCTCCACCATTTCACAGAGCGCGTGGAACAAGACTTTTTGCGCCTCCTGAATCCGCGCGGTCACACTGCCGGGCACAATCAGATCAATCGTCGCCACGCCTTTCGTGAACCCGCCGTCGCGGCCGAGGATGGCGATGCTTTCGACGCCCTTGCTTTTGGCTTCTTCCAGCGCGCGATGAACATTTTTGGATTTGCCGCTGGTCGTGATGGCGATCAGCACGTCGCCTTTTTCCGCGAGAGCCCAGACCTGCCGCGCGAAAATTTCATCCGCATGATAGTCATTGCACACGGCGGTCATGAACTCGCCGTTGGCCGTGAGCGAGATGGCCGGGTAAGGCCGGCGGTCGCCCAGGAAGCGGCAGAGAAATTCCGTGGCGAGATGCGTGGCGTCCGACGCGCTGCCGCCGTTGCCGCAGACGAGCAGTTTGTGGCCGCCGGTGAGCGAGCGCAAAACGAGCTGTGCCGCGCGGGTCAATGGCTCCTCCAGCGCGGACAGACTGCGCAGCGTGGCGACGGATTCTTCAATGGCGCGTTGCAAATGACTCATGCGAACAGCGTAATTGCTGGCCGCTGAAAGAAAAGGCGAAAGCGGGGAGCGCGACCGTCCCGGTCGCTGATTCCGGCGTCGCGCCGGAATCTTCGTCGCGCGCGGAGATTCCGTCCGGCGGGACGCCGCACGGTGCGGACGAGACGTCCGCGCTCCCCACGAACGGTGCGGATTGACTTGCGTTGTGTCGGCCATTAGCCTTTGACCCGAATGCAGGAAACCATCGAGAAGCTGCTCATTTTACAGGATCGCGACCGGAAAATTCTCCGCGTCTCACAAGAACTTGCCCACATCGGCCCCGAACGCGAAAGCCTTCGCGCCCGGGCCGCCGCCACGCAAAGCCAGCTTGAAGCGGCGAAATTGCGCGGGAAACAGATCGAGTCCGAACGCAAACAGCTCGACCTCGAAATCGAGGCCAAGAAATCGCAGATCGAGAAATATCTGAACCAGCAGTTGCTCACGCGCAAGAACGAGGAATACAAGGCGCTGACGCATGAAATTGAGATGGCCAGGGAAGTGATTTTCAAGATCGAGGACGCGCAGATTGTTTTGATGGAACAGGCCGAGGCCGCGCAAAAGGAAGTCACCCGCGCCACGGCCGAGGCCACTACCGCGAAAGAACTTTCGGACGATCAAATTGGCCGGCTGGATGAGCGTGAAACAAATCTGAAAAAGGAATTTGCCGAACTGCAGGCCAGCCGCGCGCAACTGGCGTCCGCCGTGGACGAGTCCACGCGCAACCGCTACGAGCGGATTTTCAAGAGCAAGGGCGAGAACGTGGTGGTGGGCGTGGAGCACAGTTCCTGCGGCGGCTGCCACATGAAGCTGCCCGCGCAGATCATGGTCAGTTGCCAGTCGCAGGGCGAAATTGTCACCTGCCCGAACTGCGGCCGGATTTTGTATTTCAACCGTGACATGGATCTCACGGCGGCGGATTAAACGTCCTTCAACCATCACTTGCGCAGCCGGGGCCGGGGAAAAGACCAGCGCAACGGTCATCCAGAAAATTTTTTATGAACTGCCGGTGGCGTGAAAATGAATGCAGAATTAAGAATGAAATCTGGCGGAGACCGCAAATTTCATGAATGAACACGAATTGACGCTGACAACTTTTGGTCGTAAGATTTTTCCATGAGTTACAAAACGCTGGAAGTGGAATTGGAAAACGGGCGCGTGCATCCGCGCGGCGCGGAAACGCTGCCGCTCAACGGGCACGGCCTGTTGACACTGCTTGATTCCAGCGCGTCATCGCCGGTGCGAACTTGCGGCGAATTGGCCGAACGCTGGGGCGGCTTGGAGAAACTTCCTTTGGACGAGGCAAACGCCTTTGCTGACGACATTGAACACGCCCGCGCCACTCTGCCGCCGCTCAAATCCGCATGGGATTGATTCTCGACAGCTCGCTGCTGATTGCGGCGGCGGGTTTGGCGCTCGGCCATGAAATCGCCACACTCAATGTTCAAGAATTTCAGCGCGTCAACGGGCTTAAAGTGACCAATGCAACACCATTCACAAAGACGTGACGGCGAAAGGTTGCGGCATGGACGTGCTGGCCATCGCGCGGCGATTATCTACGAAGCCGGGGCCGGGGAAAAAAACCAGCGAAACGGTCATTCAGAAAATCTTTGATGAACTGCCCGGGCCGTGAGGCGAAGGCAGAGTCAAGAATGAAGAATGAAGAAACCGTCGCAACCATAATGACGGTTTTAATTCTCATGGTTTGATGGCCGGAGACGCCATCAGGAGTCTCGGTTTAATTTTTACCTTTGGTTCCCGCGTTCAATCGCTAACCGGATTTCTTGGAAGCGGGTTTTGCCGCCGGAGACTCTTTCTTGGACCAGTCGACTTTGATCTGCGCGGCTTGGAGACTTTTGGGGCCATAGTAACCGCGCATCGCGCCGCGGGCGCGGACGGTCAACCCGATCAATTTGGCTGCCGTCTTGTCGCGGATCTTGTCCAACTCGACCAATTCCCGGTAACCGGCCTCGATTTTATTGAAAAGCGCGTCGAACTCGACATAGAGCTTCTCAAAATCCTTGAACTCCGCGTCGTTGATCCGGAATTCGCGGTTGGCTTTCCATACTTTGAAGATTTGGGCCGCCTGCCTTTTGATTTCTTGCGTGCTATAATTCAATGCTGTTGTTTTCATGTTGTTTTGTATTTTGTTTTTATCCACGGATGCCGGCGGATTTTTGAGACGTTAATTTCATGGCGCCGGCATTTATTTTCACGGCCTCGCCGTCGCCTGCGCCACGTCGCTTTGCAGGCCCACTTCGGTTTTGCCGGTGAAAAACATCGCCTTGTAATTGCGCGTCTCCGGCTTGCCCGCCACGAGCAATGGCCGGTTGTCCACGTAAGGCGAATGGGTTTCGCTGGCCAGATAGGTGAAAACGCCTTCGCCGTCTCGCAGGCCATAAAGATGCACGCCCTCCACCAGTCCGCCCAGCTTGCCGAAACTCACTTCCACCACGCCGCCGGCTTTGACGACGACGGTCAGCGCGGGTTTTTGCGCGGCGATGGCCACGGAATTTTCCGCGCCTTCCAATTGCAGCGTGTCGCCGATGGCCGTCGTGTAACCCGCGCTCTTTTTGATGCGCCCGGCCAAGGCGCGCGCGTTGGCCTGGCTCGCCGACAGGGCAGCGCCCAGGCTCGCGTGGGCGGCTTTGCTGGCATTCTCGGCGGCCGCGGCGGCGGCGGCTTTGGCGTGCAAATCCGTGTTATCGGCGGCCAGCATCGCCGCATCCGCCGCCGTCGCGCCGGGCGTGTTGAGGGCGACGTTGGTTTTGAGGTTGTCGTGCCATTTGAGATAGGCATCCTGGGTGCGGGGCATGAAGTATTCTTTTGACATAAAGAGCTTTATTTCAGCGGGTTAACATTTGGCGCTGACTGCGGTTTGGCGGGAAATCAAGGTTTGGCGGAACGGTTTTACGGCCGCGCAGCGCGGTTTGGGGGCCGCGTAGAACAACTTTACGGCCGCGTAAAAAAGTTCTCCAGGCGGGTGAAAAGATTTTACGGCCTCGTCAGCCAGTTCTACGCGTTGGCGGCAGGATTTGACGGTCTCGCCGAGCGGCGCGGCGGTTTGGCGGAAAGCGGGAAACCGCCCGGAAAATGACGCTGCGGACGGAAGCCAGCCGGTTTGGGGCAAAAAAATTCTCCAGTCAGGGCGCGTTGCTTGGGCGCGATGGCTTTCAATAAGGCTTCGGACTGGGCTCCGGTTCTTCATGGCAGTGCGGGAGGAACTTTTCTAAAAACGGCTGCGGGCGTCAAGATTTTATTGCGATTTTTAATTCTGGACGGCGAGGCTGGCGTTCGCCGCTTGAGAAAGCTGCCGGCATCGTTTATTCTGAAACTGGTTTTGGAAGGGCGGAGAATCGCTTTCGGCGTGAGCCAAAAGAGGAAAGTCCGAACACCGCCGGGCGCGATGCTGCGTAACCCATGTCTGTTTGATTGGGATACACGCAGGCGGAAAGTTGGAAGACTTTTCGACGGAAAGTGCCACAGAAAATTAAACCGCCTAAATTGTAGCGGCGCTCTGTGAGCGCCGGACGAACGACGGTCACAGACCGCCGCTACAGTCGGCAAGGGTGAAAAGGTGCGGTAAGAGCGCACCGCGCGAAGCGCAAGCGACGCGGCACGGAAAACCCCATCGGGTGCAAGGCCAAATAGGAAACCGAGGAGCGGCCCGCTCCGCGTGGCGTGAAAGCGCCGCAGGTTTCGGGTATCGGCCGCTAAGACAAATGATTCTCTCCGCCGCAAGGCGCAGACAGAATTCGGCTTACAGCCCTTCCAAAACCACTTCAAGCCAAGGAAGAATTATGAATGAAGAATGAAGAAACAGAACCGCGCCCGCTGAAAAATGTTTCTTCATTCTTCATTTTTCCTTCTTCATTTTTGTCGCGCCCCGCGTGGTGTCTGACGTTGAATATTTCTTCGGCGTCCAGATTGCTGGCTCGCTCAAATTTTCCACGCGGTCAACGGCGCGGACTGAAATCGTATCCGGCGTGACATTGTCCAAGTAAGCATCCGCCCGGCCCGCCGGAAAAATTTGCGTCGTCCAGACGCCGTTCGTGCGGCTTTGCAACACCCATCCGCTGGCCGGTTTGCCGGCGGCGTTCTGCCATTGGACGTGCGCGGATTTTTTCCAGACGGTCACGGATAATGTTGGCGGCGCGGGCGGCGTGGCCTCCAGCCACGGACTTGCCGGGATGAGCGCGGGCTGGCGGTAGATTTCATGTGTGAGCGCGGCGTCGAGGGCGGGATTTTTCATCAGCGCGGAAATGCTCCAGTGGATGTGGCCGGCGTTGGCGTAAAGGCGCGTGAGGTTGATTTGATTGACGATTTCCGACGGCGGCCAGCCTTCGCCGGCCTTGAGCGAGTTCAGGCCGGGCCAGAGGTGGCGGTGGCGGATGTTCTGGCGGTTCCACCATTCGAGCAGCGCGGGAAAGCTCTGCGCCTTCGGTTCAATGGGCCAGTAAAGCTGCGGGGCAAAATAATCGCACCAGCCTTCGCGCAGCCATTTGCGCGAGTCGGCGAAAAGCACGGCGTAGGCATCAAAGCCGCTGATGGCCGGCGGATTTTTTGGCCGCCAGATGCCGAACGGGCTGATGCCGAATTTGACCCACGGTTTCGCGGCCTTGATGGCGCGATAAACCTGCTCCACGAAAACGTCCACATTTTGCCGCCGCCAGTCGTCGCGCGACAGGCCGCTGTGCGCGCCATATTTTTTCCAGCTCGCGTCGTCGGGAAAATCCATTTCCGCGCCGGCGGCGCTTTTTTCCTTGTAGGGATAAAAATAATCGTCGAAGTGGACGCCATCCACGTCGTAGCGGTTCACCACGTCCATGACGACGCGCAAAACGTATTCGCGCACGGCCGGTTCGCCGGGATCGAGCCAGAGATATTTGCCATAGCTGCGGACCAGTTCCGGGTGCGTCTGGCTGATGTGATTGGGCGCGATGGGCGAGACGCTTTGAAAATGATGCGCGCGGAACGGATTGAACCACGCGTGCAGTTCCAGCCCGCGCTGGTGCGCCTCGGCGATGGCGAAGGCGAGCGGATCGTAAAACGGTTCCGGCGCGCGGCCTTGCACGCCGGTGAGATATTCCGACCACGGTTCGAGGCTCGAGGCGTAAAGCGCGTCGCTGGCCGGCCGGATCTGGAAGATGACGGCGTTCAGCTTGAGCGCCGCCGCGCGGTCGAGCAGGGCGATGAGTTCGGCTTTTTGCTGCGCGGTGGTGAGGCCGGGCTTGGACGGCCAGGAGGAATTGCCGACGGTGGCGATCCACGCGGCGCGGAATTCGCGCGCGGGCGGCGGCGGAGAAATTCTTTCATCCGCCGCCGGGAGGTTTATGGCCAGCGCCAGCAAGGTCAGGATGAAATAACTTTGCCGCATGGCCGGAGGCAGTCGAATCACGGCCCCGGCCTGGCGTTCCACACGGCCATCGTGTCGGGCGAACCCTGGCTGCGGATGCCATTGTCGGTGAGGATGGCGTCGGTGGCGGCGAGCATTTCCTGGCGTGGAAACACGAGCGTTTCACCAATGCGGCTGTCAAATTCAAGGGTGACAAACTCGTCCTTCAAATCGCGCAGAACCTGGACGAGGTGGTTCAGGTTTTTGATGCGGATGCCGTTGATGGTTTTGACGACCTGATAATAAGGCGGTCCGTAACCCTCGGCCAATTTGTGTGGAAAAAACGGCGAGGAGATCACCACGAGCTGCTCGCCGGCAAAGGCCGGCTGGTCGCTGATGCGCGTCAGCATCGGGTTGCCGGAGTAAGCAAGCAAACCCACCCAGCGTTGGCTTTGGTCGCCGCTGATGAGGTAGCGGACGAAATCCTTGGTGGCGCCGGAAAACACGAGCGGCCCATAAATGAAATAGGACGGATAGGAATTTTCCAGGTCCGGGACGACTTGCGGGCGGTTCTGCAACACGGGCAGCTCAATCTGCATTGTCTTGCCGCCGCGAACGATGGTCAGCGGGACTTTCCCGTCCCGGGCGACTTTCTGGACCTGATAAACGAATTGGACGTGCAGGTTGCCGCCCGGTTCGATCATGCCCTGGTCATCCACGGGCGTGTCGCCGATCTTGGTGACGACATCCCATTCTTTCAACGGATACGCCGGGTCGCTGCTGAAGGGCTTGTGAACGATCGTGCCGTTGACCGACTTGTCCAGCTTGAGGAACGGGCGCAGCGCGGAATTTTCCAGCGTCTGAAAATCATCAAACATGGCCGGCTTGCCGTCGTAATGTCCGTCGGCGATGTCCTGGAGGAACAGTTCAATCTCCTCGCACGGGATGATGTAGCCGATGTTGTCTGCGCTGCCGAGGTGGCTGAAGGCCAGCCCGATCATTTTGTCGCCGACGACCGCCGGGCCGCCGCTGTTTCCGGGATTGATGGCGGCGTCAATCTGGATGCGCAGCCCGCCGACGGAATAATTATACGGCGCAAACTCAATCCGCGAGACAATGCCTTTGGTGATGGACAGGCTGTTGCCGCCTTCGGGATAACCATACGCCATCACCGTGTCCTTGATTTCAGGCAGGCTGGTCGTCTCGGCCAGCGGCGGATGCGTGTCAAAAAAACTTTCGTCATCCAGCTTCAGCACCGCGAGGTCAATGCCCGGCGCGATGAACTCGACCTGCGCCGACAATTTGTCGCCCGCCTGGTTCGCCTGGATCTGAATCTGGCTCGCGTAACCGACCACATGCGCGTTGGTCAGAATGCGTTTGCCCTTGATGACCACGCCGGTGCCGGTCGCGTCGCGGGGCGATTGCTTGGTCCAAGGCCGATACGGATCGGGATAACGCATGGTGGAAAAAATTTTCACGACCGAGCTTTCGACCCCGCCGCTGGCCGCCGTGGCGGGAGCGGGGCGGTTGGCCGGCTGGGCCGCCGCGTTGATGCCCAGGCTGGCAAGCAAAAAAAACACAACCGTTAAAACGCCGTCGGGACGCGAATGCAATTTCATATTCCGTAAAGCTAGGCGATCAAAAGTCCGGCGCAATGAAAATTGGCCGCGAATGATTGGCTGCCCGATTCATGGCGAAATTGACAAGCCGGTCCGGTTGTGGTTCACTGCCGTCATTGCAGCCTAAATCCGGTTTGTTTTCCCCAGGCCGGATGCGGGAGACCCAAAATCCTCAAGCAATTGAGGACGGGGCGAACGAAGTCAGGCAACTGATTTCAAGGCCACTTTCAAGGCCAAGCCCGACAGCTAATCTCGCAGGCAATTGGAAGGGCGATCCTCTGGAACCGCATGTCGCGGCCTCCACGTTCACCCAAAATAAAACGCAGAAATGAAGTTATGAATGTGTTTCGTTTGGCGAAAGATGTGGTGATTGGTCGGGCGCGGAACCTCTCCGACCGCCGGATTTTCCACAATATGTCGCTCGTGGCGCTGCTCGCATGGGTCGGGCTGGGCGCGGACGGGCTGTCGTCGTCGTGCTACGGCCCGGAGGCGGCGTTTGTGGCGCTGAAAGGCCACACGCACTTGAGCCTCTTTGTGGCGGCGGCATCGGTGCTGACCATCGCGGTCATCTGCTTGAGTTATGCGCAGATCATCGAGCTGTTCCCGAGCGGCGGCGGCGGCTATCTCGTCGCCAGCAAACTTCTTTCACCGACGCTCGGCGTGGTTTCCGGCTGCGCGCTGATCGGTGATTACATTTTGACCATTGCCATCAGCGTCGCGAGCGGCGCGGACGCGGTGTTCAGCATGTTGCCGCCGGAATGGCAGGTGTGGAAATTAAAATTCTCCCTCGCCATCGTGGTGTTTCTCACGCTGCTGAATCTTCGCGGCGTGAAAGAATCTGTCGTGCTGTGGGTGCCGGTTTTTTTCGTGTTCGTCGCGAGTTACACGTTCGCGATTGTCTGGGCCGTGTCGGCGCACTTTGGTGATTTGCCGGGCATCGTGCACGGTGTTGCGGGCGATGTGAAATCCGTTGGCTCGGACGTCGGTTTGTTCGGACTCATCGCGCTCGTGCTGGGCGCTTACAGTCTCGGCGCGGGAACTTACACCGGCATCGAAGCCGTGAGCAACGGCCTGAATGTCCTGCGCGAACCGCGTGTGCAAACCGGCAAACGCACGATGCTTTACATGGGCGCGTCGCTGTCGTTCGTCGTCGGCGGATTGTTGCTCGCGTATCTTTTGTATCACGTCGAGCACGTTGACGGCAAAACCCTGAACGCCGTGCTGTTTGAAAAAATCACCGTCGCGTGGCCCGCATGGTTGTCACACGGATTCGTCATTGCCGCGATGGCTTCGTCAGCGGCGTTGCTTTTTATCGCGGCGCAAACCGGCTTTCTGGGTGGCCCGCGTGTGCTGGCGAATATGGCCGTTGACCGCTGGATGCCGACGCGGTTTGCCACGCTGAGCGACCGGCTGGTCACACAGAACGGCGTGCTGCTGATGGGTATCGCCGCGCTGCTCGTCGTGCTGTTCACGGCCGCCTCGGTGGAAATGCTCGTCGTGCTTTACAGCATCAACGTCTTCATCACCTTCAGCCTTTCGCAGCTGGGCATGGTGCGCCACTGGTGGAGCGTGCGCCCAAAGGAACCGCGCTGGAAAAGCAAAATTTTCATCAACGGTTTTGGCCTGATGCTGACCAGCGGCATTTTGATTTCACTCTGCGTCGTGAAATTTTTCAACGGCGGCTGGGCCACGCTGTTCGTCACCGGCCTGCTGATCGGCGTCGCGTTCTGGGTGAAAAATCATTACCGTGGCACGCAAAAAAAATTGCACCGCCTCAACGAACTCGTTGCCGCCGCGCTGGCCGATGACGCCATTGTCGTGGAAAAAGCGCCCGCGCCGTGCGACTTGAATGCGCGCACCGCCGTGTTTCTCGTCAACGGCTTCAACGGCCTCGGCCTGCACACGCTGCTGGCCGTCGTGCGGATGTTCCCGAAGGTCTATCAAAATTTCATCTTCGTGCAGGTCGGCGTGCTGGACGCCGGCAATTTCAAGGGCGCGGCGGAAGTGGAAAATTTGCGCGAACATTCGCGCGCCGAGGTGGAACGCTATGTCAGCTACATGAGCCGGCGGGGTTTTCATTCCGAGGCGCAAATTGCGCTTGGCACGGACATCGTGGACGAGGCGGCGAAGCTGTGCGAGGTCATCGCCGAAAAATTTCCGCAGGCGCAGTTCTTCGCCGGCCAGCTTGTGTTCAAGGACGAGAGCCTGGTCACGCGCTGGCTGCACAACCACACCGTCTTCGAGTTGCAACGCCGGCTTTACCAGAATGGCCGCGCCATGCTGATTTTGCCGATCCAAGTTTGAAGAGCTTCAAACCGAAGTTGCTAATAAAATCAACTTGAGGCCAGTATCAGTAGCTCCAGTCAATGACGCCACCAGGGCCGAAAGTTTGAAACCGAACCTGCATCCGGCCGAAATCCCGCCATTCCACATGCTGATCCTGACAAAGCACGTTGCCGCCGAGCGGCCGACGATCTTTCATGTGGTTGCTGCGGTCAATCCATAAGCCTTGGATTCGCGTGTAGTCATCGCCGATGCAGGCGGTGGAATCGAAACCCAGCTCCGTCTGTGATGGAGCGGCGGGATTTTTGTGCTCCAGCCGGGTCACCCAGGAAGCCGGTGGTGCTGCGCTGATTCCCTTGAAAAGCATCCCGTAACCGATCACGCGGGTGGTTCCCATGGTGCGCCAAAAATTCCAGTGGCGGTCGTCGTTCATGCCCGGATTGGCCGGGCAGTAAAATGTTTCGCGAGTAAGCCCCTTGGCTTCGAGTTCCGTGACGAGGTTGGTTCCCATGTTCCACGGCCAACCGCCCGGGGCATAGCGCGGATCCGCTCCGGAAAAGTCAGGCAATTGGCCGTGGTTGTCCCCGGCATAGAGGTTGAGCGACTCGCCGATTTTCATCAAGTTCCCCTGGCACCTGACGCGGAGCGACCTGGCTTTGAACTGGCTCATGCTAATCACCGCCAGAAAGGCAAGCACGCCAAGCACACAAATGATGGCGGCGACATCCAGCGGCCGGATGGCCCCGGCGATGCTCCGGGTTTGGGATGGAAAACATTTCATGGTCGGTTCTTTTGCTTGGGGTGCCGCAACGGTTTTTTCAGCGGCCTGACCGGGTCAAAGTCTGGCAGCCATAGATTCCCCCGGCGGTCTTGCGCGGATAAGCCTGGAACGCGACGGTGACGGTGTTCTGGCCGTGGGTCAACTGCTCCGGGATTTTATATTCCACATCGAAGAAATGGCCGGGATCATTGAACTCCAGCGTCTGGGTGGCGATGACCGTTTCGTTGATCAAGATGTCGAATCGGCGTCCGTCGGAATCATTGCCCCAATAAGTGCAGTAGAGGCTCATGGAGCGGGCGGGATCCACCTTCATGTCGTAGCTGATGCTGCCGCCGTTCCGGGCGTCTCGAACCGTCCGGCCGGAGAAGGGACCGCTGCCGCTGAACCGGGTTTTCATTTTATGGGCGGATTCCGAAGTTGGATCGCCGATTTTGACCTCATCCACGCGGCGGGCGGCAAGGATTGTCGGCGTGTTGGCCGTTTGTTCGCTCAATGTAAGCTGATGACCGGCCTTGGGACTCAACGCGAAAAATCCAACCGTGAAAAGCGCGATGGATGCGAACAGGAAAAAGTAACTGACGCTTAACCCCGCCATCGCCAGGCCATTTCCGCGCAAAGCCGGATCACGGCGCAGGCGCTTGCGGGCCAGGTGACCGCAGACAATTCCCGGAATGCTGCCCGCCGCCAGCCCGAAAGAACAGAGGAACGAAATGAGGGCGAGGGATAAAAGCTTCGTCGCTTGCGGCGGATTCGCGGCCGCAGTTTTGAGGCGGCCGGCAATCGGAGTTTTGGCCACCGGTGCCGGAACGGTCAGCACTTTCTGGCAGGCCGGGCAATTGATCTGCGTTCCCCGGTAGGCGGCGTCACCCTCAATTCTTTGACCACAATGCGGGCAGCCGAATCGGAAGTCGTTCATGGCGTTTGGCTCGCTTTCTTCACCACCAGCATTTCCACGTCCGCGTTGGTGGCAATCAGGTTCAGGCCGAGTTGATCCAGTAATACGGTTTGCAGCCGTTCCCTCCGGTCGGCGGCTTGCCCCGGTGCTCCCGATAAAATGTTCGGGATTTGAATGTCATATCTTCCAGTCAACCCGGTCTGATCCACCACGGGCATTTGCAGACTGTTTTCAAGATAAGAAATGAGGAGTGTGATGGGGGCGTTTGGAAATTGAATGGAACCGGCCCGGCCAGGCACGGGCGCGGACGAGGTCGTGGTCGGTTTCAATCCCGGCGCATCGGCGTGATCCACTTTCAGAATCACCACATTGGTCTGGCGCGCCTCACGTTCCGCGACCAGCCCCCATTGTTTTTTCACCTCCGCTTGCAAGGCGGCCAGTGCGCCACTGGAAAGATTGGCGATGAAATCAAATTGTCCCGCCGGCACTGAATCGGCCCAAACCATGAGGTATTGGCTAGGCCAGTTATAGGCGGACTGCACCACGAATTCCGCTGACATGCGGATGCCGATGGCTTGGTCGGCTCCTCTTTGGCCCCAACCGCCGGAAGGAAGCACGTATTCCGTGGGAATGATCACGACCTGCGGCGGAGTTTCTTCCAGCGCCTGCGGGGCAAAGCGCGGAGTCTGCCATGAATAAGTTTTTTTCCGCAGGTCCAGGTTTGGCTCCTGACGAAATCCCGTATCCGCCCGAACCATCTGCCCGGATCGGGGTGCCGGCTGCACCTGCGCGAGCCGCTGCGTGAACCAAGGGATGCCAAAATATAATTGCGTGGCGCTCGCCGCGCCCACCAGCACCATGGCCACGATCCAAAACGAAAGATCTTTGTGGAGCGGTTTGGGTGCGTTCATTGGGGTAACATGCACAGGTTGGCTCGACGGCAGAATTTTTGGCAAGGTTTTTCGGACTTACCACCAGAACGTCGGGCAGAGCGGATCATCCGTCCTTGGCAGCATTTCGGAAAACTTCCGCCACCGCGCGCTGCCATCCAGCGTCGCCACATTGTCGCCCGCCGGCTTACCTTTGACCAGATGAGCGCAGCGATGCGGCAATGGCGTAAAGCCACCAACGATGCCCGAATAAATGTAGGTGTCCCGCTGGGCCGGATCGTTCTGACCACGATCCGAGATGACCGCGCCCGCCACCAGCACGCGCTCCGATGGACTGGGGGCCGGATAATTGGTTCCGCCAACCGAAAACGGCTGCGAGGAAATCGTGCGGTTCCAATTCGATTCGATAAGACTTGCCGTGCCTGGAAAAGTCATCGCGTATCCGATGACGCGATAAGGGCTGCCCACGAGGCCGCCGTAATTCCAGAGACCGTCTTGGTTCATTTCCGAAAAACCGGGATCATACATGATTCCCCGCGTGAGGCCGTGATCCATCAGGGCCGTTGCCACCGAAAATGGCAGATCCCACGCCCAGAGGCCTCCGGTCAACAGCGGCATCCGGTCATGTTCATCGTTGCCATACATGATCAGGCCGAGGTTGAACTGCCGGAGATTGTTCATGCACTGGGTGCGTTTCGCCCGCTCCTTGGCCGCCGCCAAAGAAGGCAGCAGCAGCGCAGCCAGAATTCCGATGATGGCGATGACCACCAGCAGTTCAATTAAAGTAAACGCCCGCCCGGATTTCATGCATTATAGAACAACGCGAATGCGGTTTCGTTTCAAGCTTTTATCTAAAAATCAATGTCCGCTGAAAAGAAAATCCGCCCGCGACCAAAAATCGCGGGCGGTTTTAATGGATTCAATTTTTATACGGCCACTTCCGCGCCTTCGAGGAAGCCTTGCAAATGCCGCACGCGCGTCGGGTGCCGCAGCTTGCGCAGCGCCTTCGCCTCGATCTGGCGGATGCGTTCGCGGGTGACGTTATACATCTTGCCAATTTCCTCGAGCGTGCGCTCGTAGCCGTCCGCCAGCCCGAAACGCATTTCGAGAATTTTCCGCTCGCGCTCGGTCAAGGTCGTCAGCACGTCGCTCAATTTTTCGCGGAGCAAACTGTAGCTGGTCACGTCCGACGGATTTTCCGCCGACTTGTCCTCGATGAAATCGCCGACACTTACGTCGCCGTCGTCGCCGACCGGCGCGTGAAGCGACACCGGCTGCTGCGCCATTTTGAGCAGCGCGTGAATGCGCGCGACGGGCATGTGCATTTCGTCGGCCAGTTCTTCCGGCGTGGGTTCGCGGCCCAACTCCTGCGTGAGCTGCTTTTGCGCGCGCCAGAGTTTGTTCATGATCTCGATCATGTGAACCGGAATGCGGATCGTGCGCGCCTGGTCCGCGATGGAGCGCGTAATCGCCTGGCGAATCCACCAAATCGCGTAGGTGGAAAATTTGTAGCCGCGGCGATACTCGAATTTTTCGACGCCCTTCATCAAACCGATGTTGCCTTCCTGAATCAAATCGAGGAACGACTGGCCGCGGTTCGTGTATTTTTTGGCGACGGAAACGACGAGGCGCAAATTCGCCTCGGCCATGTGCGTCTTGGCCTTGAGACCGCGATCCGTCGCCGCTTTCAAGGCGGTGAACGCCTTCATGAATTCCTCGCGGGGCATCCGTCCGAACAATTCGAGGGTCTGGATTTTCTGCTGCTCGGCCTCGACTGCCTCGCGTTTTTCCGCGCTGTTGCGGTGCGTTTCCAGTTCCTGCAGCCGGCGGAAGCTCGCCTGGAATTTTTCGTGGATGTTGCCGGCCACGACGATCATTTCCTCGACGACTTTCTGCTTGTAATAAAATTTGGCGAACGTCTCCTGCAGCCTGGCGCCCAGCTTTTTCAGCTCGCGCCCCAGCTTTTCCTTGCGGCCTTTTTGCTGCGCCTTCTGCCACGCAAAATATTTTTCATCCACCTTGTGGTCCTGCTCGCGGATCTTCTTGATGAGCTTGCGCAAATCCTTGAGGTGCCCTTCGCGGTTGGCGATTTTCTTGTCCACGATGACGCGGTCGAAACGCTCCTTCGGCGGCTCGGACAACAGTTTTTCCGCGATGGCGATGTGTTCCTTCGCCGTGAAACCGAGCCTGTAGACAATGCCTTTCATCTCCACTTCCGCGTCCTCGATCTTTTTGCAAATCTCGACTTCCTGTTCGCGCGTGAGCAGGGGCACCTTGCCCATCTGGTTCATATACATGCGCACCGGGTCGTCCAGAATTTCCAGCCGCGCATCATCGTCCGCCTCCTCCGCCTGGGCTTGTTCCGGCTGCTTGGTGCGTTCGGAGCGTTCGGCCTCGGCCTGATCCATGACAATTTCCACGTCCAGTCCGCGCAGCTTGGACAGCATCACATCAAGGTCTTCCGGGCTTAAATTGTCCGGCAAAATGTCGTTGATGTCGTCGTAAGTGACGTAGCCGTGCTCCTGCGAAAGATGCAGCAGCGTCTTGATGGTCTCGGTCAAATCCACCGAAGTCGTCAAGCCCGGCGTCGCGGTCGCCGGGGCCGGGCCGCTGGCAGGCATTTTCGCCGCCAGAGTTTTGGCAACGGGCGGCGCGGCGGGGGCGGGTTTCGCCGTCTCCAGCTTCAAGGCCTTGCTGGAAATCACAAACCGCCGCCGGACGGGCGGGGCTTTCAATTTCGGAGCTTGCGGGCCGTCGCTGCTGCGTTGGTTGCGCGGCGTGCTTTTCGACGCCGTAGCTTTGCGTTTCAACATAAATAATCAGACAAACAAACCATGTGCCGGTTCAGAAAAATCAATGACCGACCGCGAACATGCGGCTTCTGACGAAACACCCGCGTTCTTGGCCGTGAAGCTGGAACTGCGAACACCAGAAGACTGACGCGCGTCAATCCTAGCTGCTTTGCAGAAAAATTCAAGCATAATCTTTCCGGCACAAGCCCCGGAAGTCCGTCTGAAAAAATATCGTATCTTCCATCAATACAATAGCTTAAACAAATCCAGTCAGTCCGCCGCCCGCACCGCCGCCACATCCCTGCCAATTTGCTCGCGCAGCTCCGCCGCAGATTTAAAACGTTTTTCGTCCCGCAATTTCACGCCCAATTGCAGTTCCAGCTCCTCGCCATAAAGCGGCCCGCTGAAATCCAGCAGATGCGCCTCCACGCGCAACTGCGGTTCCGACGCCGCCATGGTCGGACGCCGCCCGATATTCAGCGCGACGCGATAAAATTGTCCCTTCAATTTTGTGACGGCGGAATAAACGCCGTCCGGCGGCAGAATCAAATTTGCCGCCTCCAGGTTCGCCGTCGGAAAACCCAGTTCATGGCCGATTTGATCGCCCACGACGACGCGGCCGCAAATCGCATAAGGCCGGCCCAGCATCTGGCTGGCCGCGTCAAAATTTCCCGCGCGGATCATTTCCCGGATCCGCGTGCTGCTCACCACCTGGCCATCCAGCGAAACAGCGGCGAGACCGTGAACTTGAAAATTCAATGCCGCGCCCAGTTTTTTTAACAACCCAACATTGCCGCTCCGTTGGTGGCCGAAAACAAAATCCGCACCGACGCAAATGCTGTGAATTTTTCCCAGGTCGCGCGCCAGTTCGCGGATGAAAGTTTCGCCGGATTTTACGCTGAAAGCCTTGTCGAAATGAATTTCCAGCAGCGCATCCGCGCCGAGCGATTCGATGGCGCGCAGTTTTTGCGACCGCGAAAAAATCTGCGGCGGCACGCGGTCGGGCGCGACGACGGAATTGGGATGCCGGTCAAAAGTGATCACCAGCGCCATCGCATCGTGCTGCCGCGCATCGGCAATCGTCTGGCGGATGATCTGCTGATGGCCGAGATGCACGCCGTCAAAAACGCCGACGGCCACGCAGGCCTTGCGGCCGCCGTTGCCAGGCTCGTTTGCGGAGCGGATGATTTGCACAGGAAAATTGTAGCGGCATCCCGGCAGAGTGCCGCATTATTTTTGCGGCGCTCTGCCGGGACGCCGCTACGAGTCAGGAACCAGCGGCGAGTTTTAGAAACGGAAGAACTTTTTTTTCCAGTTCCGTTGCCGTCAAATTCAACACCTCATCCAGCTTGGTCGCATCGGCAACGTCAAATTTTCCAGAAACACTCCGGCGCAACGCCGCCAGATGCGCGCCGCAGCCGAGTTTCTGGCCGAGGTCGTGCGCCATGCTGCGGACGTAAGTGCCCTTCGTGCAGGCGACGCGAAATTCACCGAGTGGCTCGGTATAATTTGTGAAACGAAAATTGTAGATGTGGATGAGGCGCGGCTCGCGCACGACCTCGATGCCTTTGCGCGCGAGTTTGTAAAGCGGCACGCCGTTCATTTTTATTGCTGAAACCATCGGCGGCATCTGCATCTGGTCGCCGATGAACGCGGCGGCTTCCGCGTTCAACTGGTTCAGCGTCAGCAGCGGCACGGGCAGCGAAGCCGTGAGTTCGCCGTCGCAATCGTAGCTGTCGGTCGTCTCGCCGAATTTGATCGTGCCTTCATAAACTTTGTCGTCGCCCATGAGCCGCTCGGACAATTTGGTGCCGCGCCCGAGGACGATGATGAGCAGGCCGGTGGCGTTCGGATCAAGCGTGCCGCAATGGCCGACTTTTTTGATCTGAAAACGGCGGCGGATCGCGTCCACGACATCGTGCGAAGTCGGGCCGGCGGGTTTATCAATGAGGATCGCGCCGTCAAGTGCGGAAAAATCTTGCATGAAACAAATGGCTTTTAAGGAATGACAATTTCCATGTCCGGCGCGACGTGCCTGAAATTGCCGGGATTGAGCGTGACAACCCGCGTCGCCGACAGCCGCCGCGCATGAGTTGCATGAAGCGAGTCATAAATGCCGCCGCCCATGACCCCGCGTTGACGCGCTTCATTCAGGGCTGTTTTGTAATCGCCCAATGTCAGCGCAGTCACCGCTATGGATTCTTCCAGGCCGAGAACCAGTTCCGCCGCCACGTCATTCGGCACCTTATAAAAGGCCGTGAGCGTGGAGAAAGTTTCTGCGAACGCAAGGGCACAGGTTATCCGCTCGCGCGTTTGTTCAAATACCGCCAGACACCGCTTGTGTTGGGGATGCGGTGTCAGAATCACGGCGACCAAAACGGAAGTGTCAAAATAAGTCATCGGAAATAATGGCGGGACTTTTCAACCGCCTCTTCAATCGGCGTGGATGGAACCTTGCCCGTCCACATTTTTATCCCGCCCTTTTTGATGATTTTGCCCGACGATTCCGGCTGGACTTCCAAAACAATCCTGCCGGACGAGGCGGTCAGCTTGATGGGTTCGCCGGATGCGAGTCCGGCGGCCTTGCGGATGTCGCGTGTCAAAACGATCCGGTTTTGCTTGTCTGGTTCAATGATTGCAGTCATGGCACAAGCGTGCCACGAGAATGGCACGTTTGCAACTGAAATTTAGTGATTCGTCCTCTTCGCCGCCAAGCCGAGGCTGAACCGGATTTCAGCGCGCAACAATTTTGCGATTTTCAAAGTTTCGGCGGCGTCGGCGCGTTCGGCGGATTCGCCGGGATAACGAAATGTGACCGCATAAGTCGTCAGCTTGGCCAAGGATTCTTTCCATGGTTGCCAAAACGGCTCGGTTTTTTGAAGCAACGCCAGCAGCAGGACCAAATTATGAGTTTTTGGGAAACTGATGTCCGCCAAAATGAGGCGTCCCTTCAGGTATTTTTCAATGCACTGCTGCGAATGGAAACAAACGGCGTCGAAATTCGTCTGGCGGCGCGCTTGAAATTCGCGGCGCGCGGTTGCCCAATCCGCTTCCGCCTTGGCAACCCATTCGGCAATATCAGGCTGCATAAAGTAATTCGCCTTTTTCCGTCACCTCGCGCAGAAAAAAATCGCCGCGAGCCAGCCGCCGGTTCATTTCTTCGGGCGAGCGCACAATCACATCAACCGGAAAGTTCGCGTCAATGTGGCTGAGAATTTCAGACGCCTTGCGAAAACCTTTCCCTTCAAACGGCATGACGACCAGCAAATCAACGTCCGAATCTTTTGTCGGTTTGCCATAGGCATAGGAGCCGAACAGCACGATGCGCTGCGGTTTGAACAGCCGGGCAATCTGCCCGCACACGCGCCGGATTTCCTGTCGCTTGACCTTCATGCCGTCAAATTACCAAACCGACTGCAACTTCGCCGCAAAAATCTCGCCGCCGCCAATGGAGCTGTGTCCACAAACTTGAACATCATTATCAGGGCAGCGACTGCCCCGGGAACTTATTATCTTGGTTACAAGATTGATGACAAAAACGAGATTACCGAATGCAACGAAGGCGACAATGAGATTAACTATTGGACTGTCACGGTCACACAGCCGAACACAACGACGCCGACAATCAATCTCAACAAGAACGGAAGTAAAATTATTCTCATTTGGCCGACCAACGCGGCTGGATTCAGTTTGCAAGATTCAACTTCATTGTCAGCGACACCGGTCTGGTCGTCTGCATCGTTGCCAAGTGTTAATGGCACTAATTATGTTGTCACAAACACAATTTCAGGCGGAGCAATGTTTTATCGGTTGAAGAAATAAAATTATTTCGCGTTGTTCAACGCCTTTTTCACGGTGGCGATCACTTTGCGCTGCACCGAAAGCGGTTTGCCGGGAATC
>Ga0209483_1000135_pt1 | contig 70498 bp, 50 predicted proteins | sample NGEPerA_FD_184508 | JGI IMG/M metagenome (GOLD analysis project Ga0209483, IMG submission 184508) | Arctic peat soil microbial communities from the Barrow Environmental Observatory site, Barrow, Alaska, USA - NGEE PermafrostL2-A... | ecosystem: Environmental > Terrestrial > Soil > Wetlands >... | reverse complement strand
GCCTACCCCGCCCCCTACATCCCCCTGGCGGACCGAACTTAATCAGCTTTCGTTCGCGCAGCAAAACGGCCGATGCCGAAGAAAACGAACACCGAGGTCAGTGCAACTCCAAAGCACATGCCCGATGCAAGCAATTGAAGTATGTCTACGTTGTGATAAGCAGCGAAGCGAGGCCGCTCCATAACACTGAAGAAGCCGAACAATCCGATAGCAAGAGCGCTTGCCGCGCTAGTGAGCATAGGTCTACGGTTGAACATGGCGGAAATTATAGCCCCCCGCCGACACCATCCGGCAAACTAAAAGGGCCGCAATCATCGCGGCCCTCTATCTTTCTATTCCCTATTCCCTATTCACTGTCCTTACTTGCTTCCCGGCGGCACAATTCCGTTCATCCGCAGGTATTCCACCATCTGTCCGTAGTGGTCATAACCGTGTGCCACGCCAAATGCCGCCAGCGTCGCGCGCGTATTCTGCCCGTCTATTGGCTTGATCGCCAGAAATGCATTCGCCGGGGTGATCGTCGCGATCGCCTTGTGCGCAAACGCCAGTGAGCCCGTCAACATTTTCAGCGCCTCTTCTTTTGAAACGTTCGGGTCCGTGGTCATCTTTTGCAGCGCGGCCATGTCCACGTCCGGCTTCATGCCGCCTACCGAGCTGTAGAAGTAGTAGTTGGCCAACGCAACGTGCGTCACCTCCTGGCTGAAGGTCCTCACCGTGTCGAACTTGGCCGGTGAACCCGCTGCAAACGTCGCCGCAGCCGGCGCGAAGCTGTACTTATCTGCCGGCATCGCCTTCGCTACGCCCACTACTTCATCCTCGAAGAGTTTCAGCAGATCGTCCAGCGCTTTGGACGGTTCTACCGCTGTTCCCGGCGCAACCGCCGGTGCCTTGGCACCCATCTGCGCCCGCGCCGTCATCATCGAACACGCACTCACCAAACAACATGCTGCCATCATTCGTAACCGCATACGCTCACCTCGAAAAGTTGTTTACAAACGCCTTCAGCCTACCAGACGAACGCCGCAGGCAATCCCCCAACTCAGGTCTCTTCCGTCACATAAAATCAAATCATGCAGCGCATCTACCTCGACGCCAACGCCACAACCCCTCTGCTTCCCGAGGTCGTCGAGGCGATGCGTCCCTTCTGGCAGGAAACCTTCGGCAACCCCAGCTCCGCGCACCACGCCGGCCAGCGCACTCGTTCCGCCGTCGAGCACGCCCGCGCCTCCCTCGCCGCCCTGCTCAACGCGCAGGCCAAGGAAGTCGTCTTTACCTCCGGAGGCACGGAGAGCGACAACCTCGCGCTGGCCGGAGTTCTTCAGCCGTATTTAGACCGTCGCGAACCGGTCCATCTCATCACCTCGGCGATCGAGCACCACGCCGTGCTTTACGCCGCCGAATCGCTCGAAAAGCGCGGCATCGAAGTCACGTACCTCGCGCCCACCCGTGACGGCGTAATCGACCCCGCAGCCCTCGAAGCGGCGCTCCGGCAGCACACGCGGCTGGTCTCGATCATGCTGGCGAACAACGAAACAGGAGCGATCCAACCGATCGACAAGCTGGCTCGCATCGCCAAAGCCCACGCATCCAGCCCGATCTTCCATACTGATGCCATACAGGCAGCCGCGAAACTTCCGCTCGACCTCTCCAGCGAGTTCAAGAACGTCGACCTGCTGTCTATATCCGGACACAAGATGTACGCTCCGCAGGGGACCGGCGTCCTGTTCGTGCGCAAGGGAGTGCAACTCGCTCCACTCTTCCACGGTGGCCCTCACGAGCGCCAGCGCCGTGCCGGCACCGAAAACGTGCCGGGGATCGTTGCTCTCGGCTGCGCCGCGGAACTGGCCCGTGAATGGCTCTCGAACAACGGCGCACAGCAACTCGCCGCCCTCCGCGACCGCCTCGAATCCGGGCTGCTTGCCGCGGTCTCCGGGACATTCGTCAACGCCGGTCCGGCGCCGCGCGTCGCAAACACTACCAATCTGTGTTTCGCGGACGTCGATGCCGAAGCTCTGATCATCGCGCTCGATGTCAAAGGCATCTCGGCGAGCTTCGGCGCGGCCTGCCAGTCCGGCGCGACCGAACCGTCGCATGTGCTCACTGCGATGGGGCTCTCGCACAGCGAGGCGCGGGCGTCTGTGCGCTTCTCGCTCTCGCGGCTCACGACGCCGGAGGAGATCGATCGCGCGCTCGAAATCATCCCGGCTGCGGTTGCGCGCCTGCGCTCGCTCGTTTGACTTTCTGCCGTCACGAAGGGCGTAGCATGGAAAGTGGGCGGTTCCAGCTGGAAGTGCAGCGACTGTCCGCTGGGAGTTCCATGGGACGTAGTCGAATCGCGAAAGATGTGCTGAGAATATTTGCCGGGTTGCTTCTGGCTTTAGTGGCATCGCCGGCGACGCTCGCGCAGGGCTACTCCGCGGACAAGCCCATCGGAGCGACACCCCAGCAATTGCCGGCGTATCTCGCCAAGGCGGGGCTGGAGCAGCGGCTCGGGCAGATGTTGCCGATGACGGCGGAGTTTACCGACGAGACCGGGCGGAGCGGCGCGTTGCAGAGCTGGTTCAACGGCAAGCCGGTGGTGATGGCGCTGATTTATTACAACTGCGCGATGCTGTGCCCGCAGGTGGTCCACGGCCTCGAAGTGGGCCTGAAGCAAACGACGCTTGAGCCCGGGAAAGACTATAACGTGCTGGTCTTCAGCATCGATCCCGCGGACACGCCGGCGGATGCGGCGAAGCAGAAACAGGAATTTCTGGACACGCTGGGCAAGCCCGAAGCCGCCAACGCCGTGCATTTCCTGACCGGCAACCCCGCGTCGATCCAGGCGATCACGGGCGCGACCGGGTTTCACTACGTCATGGTACCCGGCCCGGACGGCAAGATGGACCAGTACGCGCATTCGAGTGTCATCATGTTCGCGACGCCGGAGGGCAGGCTGTCGAAGTATCTTTCCGGCATCGACTACCCGGCGCGCGACCTGCGCATGGCGCTGCTCGATGCGTCGGCGAAGAAAATCAGCAACCCCGTGGACCTGCTGATACTGTATTGCTGCAGCTATAACCCGGTGGTCGGAAAGTATTCCGTTTCCGTCATCCGGATTCTCGGGATCGCGGGCATGTTTACGCTGGCGATCGTGATTGGGATGATCTTTCTGCTGTCCCGCAAACCGAAGATGGAAGCGGCGTAAGGCCGATCGACGGCAGAGCGATGCGCTACTCTTCGGGTTCCGTCCCGGAGTTCAGCTCCCGCAAGGTCGCAAGCTGCGGATGCAGCAGTTTCGCGGTCAGCGCCTTGGTCAGCGCATCGACCGCAGCTTGCTGTGCTTCCGAAAGAGGCTCGGCGGCGAGGCGTGCGACCGTGCGGGCGAGTTCCTGCCGGCGAAGGGCCTCGGCGGAGAGTTGGAGTTGCTTGATGGCTTCGACCGCCGGCCGCGCGGAGCGGCGCTGCTGGTAACGCTCGACTTCGAGGCTAACGATGGACTCGGCCGCTTCCGCTTCCTTGCTGCGGCTGGCCTGGTTTTGCGCGGCGACCTGCTGGAGGTCGTCGATGTCGTAGACGAAGCAGCCTTCCACCTCGTTGACAGCCGGGTCGACGTCGCGGGGAACGGCGATGTCGATAAAGAACATTGGGCGGTTGCGGCGGCGTTGCAGTATCTTGCGTGCGTGGTGCGGCGTAAAGACATGTCCGGCGCCGGTCGAGGTGACGATGATGTCCGCGCGATGGGCTTCGGCGTGGAGTTGCGCGAAGGGGATGACGCCGGTGGTGATCTCCGGTGTGCGCAAGGCAGCGGCGACTTTTTCCGCACGCTCCTCGGTGCGGTTGGAGACCAGCAGCGTCCGCGCGCCCTGCTGGATGAGATGGCGGGCGGCAAGGTCGGACATTTTGCCCGCGCCGACGATGAGGACTGTCTTGCCGCTCAAGGAACCGAATATCTTGCGTGCGAGATCGACGGCGACCGATGCAATCGAAACCGAGGAACTGCCGATCTGCGTCTCCGAACGGACCCGTTTGGCGACGGAGAACGCGCGTTGCAACAGCGGGTCGAGCGTGGACTTCACCGCCCCGACTTCGCGGGCAACGGTCCACGACTGTTTGACCTGGCCGAGAATTTGCGGCTCGCCGACGACCATCGAATCAAGCGACGAGGCGACGCGGAAGAGATGACGGATGGCTTCGCGCTCGCGGAATTCGTAGAGGTGCGGCTGGAGCGACGACGGCGCGACAGCGAAGTATTCGTGTACAAAACGCGGAAGGATGAGCGAGTTTTCGGCCTCGCGCCCGGTATCGGCGGAGGTCTCGTGGTCGATGAGGAACTCCACGCGATTGCATGTGGAAAGGATCATGGCCTCGCGAATCCCGGGCTGGTGCGCGAGGGTTCGGGTCGCGTCGGCAAGGCGCGCGGTCGAGATGGCGAGCCGCTCGCGCACCTCGATCGGCGCGGTGGTATGGTTGACGCCGACCAGTAGCAGCGTGCCGGATTTGTTTTCCGCGTCGCTCATGGCGCTTTGAACCTGTGTACCGAGGAAAACTGGTTGGCAGCCCACACCGTGAGCACGAATAGGAACGCGAAGCTCGACAGATATACCGCTCGACGTCCCCGCAATCCCGAATGCTGGCGAATGAAAATCATCAGCATATAGGCGACCCACATGGCCAGCGAGAGCAGCACTTTGGGGTCGGCGAAGAACCTGGGGCCGACCGTTTCGAGCGCGACCACCGAGCCAATCAGCAGGCCGGCGGTCATGCAGGGCAGCCCGAACAGCAGCGACTTCAATGCAATCTGGTCGATGGTTTCGAGCGGCGGCAGCTTCATCGTCGAAGCGCGGCTGGGCACGGCGTGCTTCGATTTGAGGCGGCGTTCCTGGACGAAGTACAGCACGCTCGCAAGCAGCGAGATCAGCAGCGCGGCGTAGGCCGCCAGCAACAGCGCGACGTGCAGGAAGATCCACACCGGACCGGCGAAGGGATAGGCGATCGTCTCGCGGCCGGCATGGAACGCGGGCACCAGCGTCAGCAGGACAGTGACCGGCAGCAGGAAAATGCCGAAGGCCATGGTGCGATATTTTGCCGCGAGGAGAAGGAATGCCACGGCCAACAGAAGGCCCAGCAACGATAAGGTTTCGTGCGTGTCCACGGGACGCGCGCGGTGGGCGGCGTAGAACGTTTCGGTGATGGAGACGAAGTGGAAGAACGCTCCGGCGAGCGCGACCGGGACGGCGAGATGCCGCCAGCGCTGCCGGTTATAGAGCGCGGCGGGCAAGACCGCGAGCGCGGCTATGCCGTAGAGAAGGACCGCGACTCGGAGCCAGATGAGGGACATGGAAGCATTTTCGCCGTAAAATTCGCGGGCGTTTTTCGCGCAAATCGGCGGACTTTCAGTATATCGCTCAGTTGACCCGATAGCTGTGCAGCGTGGCCAGCAGGACGAGGTCGCTGTTCTGCCGTACGTCCTCGATCAAGCCCCAGAGTTCGTCGTCGTAGGCCGCATCGTCATCGACCGGACTGCTGCTTTCTATCTGCAAAATTCGCCAGCCGTACGACGTCAGGCAATTTCGCACCTTCGCCTCGACCGCCGTGCGATCGCTGCCCGCGCACACCACGTTGACGAAGCCCGGCTGCGCCACTTCCGGCGCGGTTTCGGTGAAGGCAATCACTCCGGCGAGAACGATCCATACCTGGTCCATAGAGTGGCCTCAGCGGGCGCTGCCGGCGGCGACGTTCTGCTCAAAGTAAGCCCGCAGCTTGCCTTCGATAAGCGCAAGCGGAACGAAAAAAGGGCGGTCGGTGACTTCGACGGTGAGCTTGCCATCGGCGTAGTCGTACTTGCCGGTAATGCCGTCCTTGCTGAGAGTGCCACTGGGGCCGTTGATGGCAATGCCGTCGGCGCGCAGGCGAGCGGCGGCGGCGGCAAACTGGGCGTCGGACATCGGGATCGAAAGCATTGGTTGAGTGTAAAGGGCAACGCCCCGCAATGGGCAAGTCCCCGCTGCGATATCCTGAAGTTTCCGCAAGTGAGCGACCCCGCCGCCATCCCGATTCTGCACGATGCCACCGAAGACGCGCGCATGAAGTCGGCGCTGGCGCGGGCGGACGAATCCAGCCAGACGCCGGTGATGCGGCAATACTTTGCGGCCAAGGCGGAGCACCCCGACTGCCTGATGTTCTGCCGCATCGGCGACTTTTACGAACTGTTCTACGAGGACGCCATCGTCGCCAGCCGCGAGCTGCAACTGACACTCACCGCCCGCGATAAGGCGAAGCAGCAACCGATGTGCGGCGTGCCGTATCATTCGGCGGCGATCTATCTTCAGAGGCTGCTGCGCAAGGGCTACAAGATTGCGCTGTGCGAACAGATGGAAGATCCGAAGGCGGTGAAAGGCATCGTGCGGCGCGAGGTGACGCGGGTGCTGACGCCGGGGACGGCGCTCGACGTAACGCTAGGAGCGGGAGATAGCCAGTGGCTCGCCAGCGTTGCCGCAACGGGCTCCGGCGCGGGCGGGGGCGTGGGTGTGGCGCTGATCGATCTTTCGACCGGCGAGTTTCGCGCGACAGAGTTTGGCGGCGCGCAAGCGTGGGCGTTTGCTGTCGATGAGCTTGCGCGGCTGCATCCGGCGGAGTTGATTTTTGCGGCTGGGGCGGATGAGTTCGGCTCCAGGCAATCTCGATTGCGCACGGCCGGTGAAGAGGCCGAAGCGAATGCGTTGGACGGCGTTGGCACGCGGACGCCGGTGGAGGATTGGGTCTTTACGGCGGACTATGCGCTGCCATTGTTGCGCCAGCAGTTGCGCGTTCATTCGCTCGACGGCATGGGCATGGCCGGCCACGAGGCAGCGGGCGTGGCTGCGGGCGCGATCGTGCATTACCTGCGACACACCAAGCAGGGCGCGCTCGAACACCTCGACACGCTGCGGTTTTACGAGCGCCGCGACTGTCTTGAGTTGGATGCTGTTACGGTGCGGAACCTGGAGTTGGTCGAACCGCTGTTTTCGAGCGAGGGCGCGCAGACGACTCTGCTTTATGCGCTGGATGCGTGTTGCACGCCGATGGGGAAACGGCTGTTGCGCGCGCAACTGCTGCGGCCGATGCAATCGCTCGATACGGTGAATGCGCGGCTGGATGCGGTTGCCGCCGCGACTTCGGATTTGCGCAAGCGCGAAGGCGTGCGTCGCGCGATGGATGGCGTGCTCGACCTGGAACGGCTGCTCGGCCGCGTTGCGCTGGAGACAGCCGGGCCGCGCGAAGTCGTCTCGCTGGGCGCGACCGTGGGCCGCCTGCCGGGTCTGCGCAGAGCCGCGCTGGAGTTGGTGACGGCGGGTGGGCGATGGGACGGACTGTGCGCGGCTTTCGATACGCTCGACGATTTGCACGAGATGATTTCGCGCACATTGGTCGACGAGCCGCCGGTGTCGTTGAGCGATGGCGGCGCGGTGCGCCAGGGTGTGGATGCGGAGCTTGATGAGCTGCGCGGGCTTTCGTCGAATGGTCGCCAGATGATCGCGGCGATCGAAGAACGGGAGCGCGCGCGCACCGGCATCGGATCGCTGAAAGTCCGCTTCAACACAGTGTTCGGCTATTACCTCGAAGTCACCAAGGCCAACGCGAAGTCCGTGCCCGCCGACTACGAACGCAAACAGACGCTGGTCAACGCCGAGCGGTTTACCACTCCCGAACTGAAAGAGCTTGAGACGAAAATCCTGACCGCGCAAGAGCGCAGCGGCGAGATCGAGCGCAGAATTTTTGGCGAGTTGCGGAGGCAGTTACTCGAAGCAGCAACCCGCGTGCGCGAGACCGCGCGATGCGTCGCGGAGATCGACTTGCTTGCTTGCTTCGCGCATCTCGCATCGTCGCGCGGGTGGACGCGGCCGGCAGTCGATGCGAGTGGCGTGCTGGAGTTTGTGGCGGCGAGGCATCCGGTGGTCGAGCGCAGGTTGGAGGAGCAGGGTGGGGGAAGATTTGTGCCGAATTCACTGCATTTGTGCGCGGCGGCTGGAGAGTCGTGGCAGCCCACCTTAGGCGATGATGAAACCATCGCCGAAGATGGGTCACCCCAAGGTAGTGGCGGAGATGGTGGAGTTAGCAGCGGCGTTGGTGGCGGGCCGTCGCTGCTGCTGATTACCGGGCCCAACATGGGCGGCAAGAGCACGTATCTGCGCCAGGCGGCGCTGCTGGTCATCATGGCGCAGTGCGGCTGTTTTGTGCCCGCGGAGCGGATGCGGCTGGGCCTCGTCGACCGCGTGTACACGCGCATCGGCGCCAGCGACAACGTGGCGCGCGGGCGGTCGACGTTCATGGTCGAGATGACCGAGACCGCGGCGATTCTGAATACCGCGACGGTGCGCTCGCTGGTGCTGCTGGATGAAATGGGGCGCGGCACGGCGACCTACGACGGCCTATCTTTGGCATGGGCGACCGTGGAGCACCTGCACGACGCCGTCGGCGCTCGCACGCTGTTTGCGACGCACTATCACGAATTGACCCTGCTGGCCGATCGGCTCGCGCGGTTGAAGAATGTGCGCGTGACCGTGCGCGAAAACTCCAACGGGATTGTGTTTCTGCATACGGTCGAAGCGGGCGCGGCGAACAAGAGTTACGGCATCGAGGTGGCGCGGCTTGCGGGCTTGCCGGCGAAGGTGATCGGGCGTGCGCGCGAGGTGCTGAAGGTGCATGAGCGCGCGGAATCGCAACAGGTGCGCGAGGCCGCGCCGGAGCGTACGCCGACATTGCAGATGACGATGTTTACGCCGCTTTCGCAGAGGATTGTAGATCGCATCGAGGAGATCGACGTCGATGGCCTCACGCCGCGCGATGCGCTCGCGTTGATTGCGGAGTTGCAACGTGAACTGAAGGGTGGCGGCGCGTGAGCGAAAGCGGGCGCAGATTCCCTGCGGGAATGACAACAAGAAATACAACGCCAAAAGCTATGGTGGTTGCCGGGGTGATGAGTGGGACCTCGGCGGACGGCGTGGATGTGGTGGTGTGTCGGGTGTCGCCTTCGGTGAAAGTGGGCGGGACGCCGCGGGTGAAGGTGTTGGGGCATCGGGCGTTTTCCTATAGTGCGGAAGTGCGCGCGGCGGTGCTGGCCGCAATGGATGCAAAGCGGACGAGTGCGGCGGAGATGGCGCGGTTGAATTGGCGGCTTGGTGAGATTTATGCGGAGTGCGTGGAAGCGGCCGCGAAGGATTTGAAATTGAAGCCGCGGCTTGTGGCCTGTCATGGGCAAACGGTGTATCACCAGTCCGTTGCGGGCAAATATTTGGGCGCTGACGTGCGCGCGACATGGCAGATCGGCGAGGCTTCGATGATTGCGGAGCGTCTGCTCATACCGGTGGTCAGCGACTTTCGTCCTGCGGATCTTGCGGCGGGCGGGCAGGGCGCTCCCCTGGTCCCGATGCTCGACTACTGCATCTTTCGCGACGCCAAAAATAACCGCCTGCTGCTAAATCTCGGCGGCATCGCGAACGTGACAGCACTGCCCGCCGCGTGCGGCGTCGCGGATGTACAAGCATTCGATACCGGTCCAGCGAACATGGTCATTGATGCCTGCATGCAGAAGCTCTACGGTCGCGTCTACGACTCCGACGGCACCGTAGCCTCACGCGGACGCATATTAAATTCTGTCATCACAAAGTTTATGGCGAACCGTTACTTCCCCGCCCCGCCACCGAAATCCTGCGGACGCGAGGAGTTTGGAACGGCGTTTATCACACGCTTTCTCGCCGCATGTGAGCGCGAGGGCGGGCGCAAGCAGGATGTCATCGCCACGGCTACAGCATTTACATCGGCCACGATTCTCGATGCGTACGCGCGATTCTGCTGGCCTCATCTTGGCCAGCGCGCTCCCCTGGCGCGGGCGACCGAGATGTTCGTCGCCGGCGGCGGCGCTCGCAATGCGACGTTGATGCGTATGCTGGCGGAAGGCTTTTCGGCGTTCGGTGTGAGTGTGGCGCCGATGGAATCTCTCGGCATTGCTGCGGAAGCGAAAGAGGCTGCCGCGTTCGCTCTGCTGGGCTGGCTGACGTGGCATGGGCTGCCGGGCAATGTGCCCAGCGCCACCGGTGCAAAGAGGCCTGTAGTGCTTGGCAAGGTGACGTATGGAGCGTGAAGCAGGCTGCGTCACCGCCAAAAGCATTTGGATTTTCGCGGCGGCACTCCTCCTCTTGACCGTGCCCGGTTGCGGGCCGCGTCGCAGCGATGCGAACACGCTGCGTTTCATCATCGAAAGCTCGCCGAATAATCTTGACTTACGGCAAGGCACCGACGCGCAGAGCGAGCGAGTTGGCGCAACGATCTACGACGCTCTGGTTCGGAAGGACGAGCACTACAACCTACAGCCATGGCTCGCCACTAGCTGGGAGCGGCCTGATGCGCTGACGTGGATCTTTCACCTGCGCGACGGCGTGCGCTTTCACGATGGCAAGCCGATGACCGGGGAGGATGTTGCGTGGTCGATGAGCAGCATGATCGATGGGAGTTTGATCACGGCGAAAGGCGGTTCGTTTGCCGCGGTCGATCGCGTCGAGGTGCGTGATCCTCTGACGGTGGTCGTACATATGAAGCATCCGGACAACGCGCTGCTGTTCAACTTGAGCGATGGATTGTTCGGTGTGGTCGAACGCGGCGCGGGTAAAGACGAAGGTCTGCATCCGGTCGGCACGGGGCCGTTTCGTTTCGTTAGCCAGGTGCAGGATAAGGAAGTTGTCGTCGAGCGCAACCCCGATTATTGGGCGGGAGCGCCGAAGATCCAGCGTGTCCGCTTCGTCGTTTCGCCCGACACCATCACCAGCGCGCTGGAGTTGAAGAAGGGCTCCGGCGATGTGTTGAGCAACGTGCTCACGCTCGACATGGTTCATGCATTGCGCGATCAGCCGAACCTGCGGACGGAGACCGGGCCGGGGTCGCCTGTGATTTATGCGAACTTCAATGTCACCGATCCGGCGTTGCGCGACAAGCGTGTGCGGCAGGCGATCGCCTGCGCCATCGACAAGCCGGCGCTGATTCGCGCGCTGTGGCGTGGACAGGCTGTACCGGCGGATACATTGTTGCCGCTGGGCCATTGGGCGGCCGCGGACGAAAGTGAGCTTGCGCAGTATCCGCACGATGTGGCGCGGGCGATACGGCTGCTCGACGCGGCGGGATTGAAGCCGGATGCGAAGGGCATTCGACTGCGCTTCACGCTGAAGACTTCGACCGACGAGACGACCCGCCTGGAAGCGCAGGCGATGCAGGAAGAACTGCGCGCCGTTGGGATCGATTTGACGATACGCTCCGCGGAGTTTGGGACGTTCTATTCGGACATCACGCACGGCGCGTTTCAGATGTACATCCTGCGCTGGATCGGCTCGAACGAAGACCCCGACATCTTCCGCTACGCCTACGCGACGCAAAGTTTTCCGCCCAAAGGCGGCAACCGCGGGCGCTACTCCAATGCGCGCGTCGACGCGCTGCTACAGGCCGCAAGCGCGGAAACCGACCAGGACGTTCGCCGCAAAGAGTATGTCGAGGTGCAGCAGATTCTCGCCGACGAGTTGCCGAGCATTCCGCTCTGGTATCCCAACAACGAGGTGTTGCACTCGACCCGCTTGACGGGCGTGAAGCTCGACCCGGGCGGAAGCTTCGCGTTCCTGCGCAGCGCGGAGTTCCGATGATGCAGGCGTTGGGCGCATCGGACGCTATGACACAGAAGCAGGAATCTTCAAATCTGAACGAGTTGCAAACCGCGACTCTGAGGAAATAAGCCAATCCGGATTTTCTCAACCGCTCGCTCCCGAGCGTTAACCAAGCCGAAGCGACAGTTGCCAATAATCAATTACAACTGATTGACACGGGTCGAAGCGTGTGCTTATAATTCCTCTCGGTTCAGCGTCCATCCTCCAAAGGTCAATAAGAGTCAATTGCTCGGCAATGTTTTTGGTGCGAAAATGAAACCGATTGCATTGAGTCCGAAAATCCCCGCTATGCACTCTCGCTTCCGTCGGGCCTCGCTGTCGATTTACGCTCCCGTCAAGGCTGGCCGGTATCTTCGGGTCGCGTAGCCGGAAGAATTGCAATCGCTCTGGTATCAAATGTCGTGAACCGTTACGGGAGCGCTCCGCGTTCACTCGGCACGGGCATCGCGATGAAGAACGAATCTTTCAGGAGGACATCGCTGTGAACCTGCTTACGCATAAGCACAAGAATCTGGGGCCCGCCGTATCGATCGTGGCGGCGCTGGTCCTGGCGACCCTGTTCGCAGGCAACACGGCGCAGGCCCAAACCGTGACCGGCTCCATCTATGGCACGGTTACCGACGCCACCGGGGCCGCGGTCCCCGGCGCCACTGTAACGGTCACCGCCCTAGAAACCGGCGCCGTTACCGCCGCCAAAACGAACAGCTCCGGTGACTATGTCTTCCCCGTGCTCAATCCCGGCGCTTTCAAAGTCACCGCCGGCATGACCGGGTTCGAGACGATGACCCAGAACGATCTTCACCTCGCCGCCAACCAGAATGTGAATGCCAGCTTCACCATGAAAGCCGGCGCCGTCGCTACCGAGGTCACAGTCGAATCCTCCACCGATCTCATCGACACTCGCGAATCCCAACTCGCCCAGACGATCGACCAGAAGCGCATCGTCGATCTCCCGCTTATCGGACGCAACGCCTACGACCTTGTGCAACTGGTTCCCGGCATCTCCAACTTCTCTGAGAGCGCCGTCACCGGCGATACCGTTGGAACCACCTTCTCCACCAACGGTCTCCGCGTCAACTTCAACTCGTTCTATCTCGACGGAGCTTACGACACCGAGTTCTTCCGCGGGGGCGGCAACATCCTTCCTCCGCCGGACGCCTTGCGCGAGTTCCGCATCATCACCAGCAACTTCGACGCCGAGTTCGGCCGCTACCCCGGCGCGGTGGTCAACACCGTCACGCGCTCGGGCACCAACACCTACCACGGCGTCGCTTACGACTACATCCGCAACCGCGTCTTCAACGGCAGAAATTACTTCACCCAGATCGGCACCACCGCCCCCCAATACATCCAGAACTACTTCGGCGGCGGAGTAGGCGGGCCATTGCTCCTTCCGCACCTCATCCAGGGCCGCGACAAGCTCTTCTTCTTTGTCTCCTACCAGGGCATGCGCTTTCACACTCAGACCACCATCAACCCCACCGCTCTCGTGGTCCCCACGGATGCCGAACGCGGCGGAGACTTCTCTTCCAGCGACACCAAGCCCAATGCTACCTACTGCCCAGCGTTTCACTGCCCCATCGATGCTGCCATCAAGAACGTGCTCGCGTTCGTTCCTCACGCCGACCTGGCCCTCACCACCACCACTGGCAGCGGAGCCACACTGAAGCATGCGTATCATCCCGACGCGCAGCAATTCTCTACGCCCACCATCATCAACCAGTACATTGGCCGCTTCGACTACCAGATCAACCCGGCCCATCATGCGCAGTTGACTTACTTCCGGTCGATCGGAAGCGCGGTCAACGCCACCCAGAACGGCAATCAGATTCTGGATTTCAGCGTCGCCAGCACCAACGTCAGCCAGGTCAATTACGTCCTCGGCGACAACTGGATCGTTTCGCCGAAGGCCGTCAACACCATCACCGGCTTTTACACACTCAACAAGAGCGTCATCAACAATGTCATCACTACCGGCTACTTCGGCAGCGGTCTGGGCATGACCGCCCCCAACGGCGGTGCGCTCATCGCGCAGCCCGGAATCACAGTCACCGGCTACTTCGGAGTTGGTGGCGCCCGTCCCAACGTGACCGCGCAGTTGTCCTGGGGCGTGGAAGACACCTACAACTGGACATTCGGCAAGCACACCCTCAAATTCGGCGGCGCAGGCATCTACAACCGCTACAACGAGACCGCCGTCTTCCTCGCTTCCTCCAAGGAGACCTTCAACGGCAGCATCACCGGCAACGCCCTGGCCGACTTCATCACCGGCCGCGCGCAGACTTTCCAGCAGAACAACGGCTCGCTGCATCGCCTCCACGCCTGGGACCCGTCGCTCTTCGTGCAGGACGACTACCGCCTCAGCCGCCGCCTCACCGCCAACCTCGGCTTGCGCTGGGAGATCTACTACCCCTTCACCGGCCCGTTGAACTTCGGCAGCTTCATTCCGGGCGAGCAATCCGTTCGTTTTCCCACCGCTCCCAAGGGCTACGTCGTGGAAGGCGATCCCAATGCGCCGCCGGGCCTGCTTGACGTCTCGCTGCGCAAGTTCGCTCCCCGCGTCGGTTTCGCGTGGGACGTCTTCGGCACCGGCAAGACCTCCTTCCGCGGCGCCTACGGCCTCTTCTACTCCTTCAGCCAGGAGCCCTTCGTCGGCAACCTGGAGCAGCAGCCTTTTGCGCTTTCCATCACGCTCAACAACACCACCCAGTTCGTCAACCCGTACGCCGGCCAGGCTCTGGTGCCGACCAGTCCGTTTCCCTACACTCCCAATCTCACCAATCCCACCTTCTCCCAGAATGCCACCTTCTCCGGCATCCGCCCCGGCACCAAGGCCATTCCGTACGTGCAGCAGTTCAACCTGACTCTGGAGCAGCAGACCGGCTCGAACTGGAGCACGCGCATCGCCTACGTCGGCAATCTCGGCCGCCACTTCTACGTCAACCGCGATCAGAACTCGCCGATTTACAGCTCCACGGCCACTACGGCGAATGCTCCTACCCGCCGTCCGTACTACAGCCAGGGCTACACCGCAGCCATCAGCATGCTCGACCCGATCGACAACTCCTCCTACCATGGGCTACAGCTTACGGCGACGCGCCGCATGCAACACAACTTCTCCTTCCAGGCCTTCTACGTCTGGTCCAAGGCGATGGACTTTCTCTCCGCCGATCCCGGCAGCGCCACCGATTTCTCGCCTTCGGACCAGTTCAACATCGGCCGCGATTACGGCCTTTCCACCGTCGACGTCCCCCAGCGTTTCGTCGCCTCGGTCCTCTACGAACTCCCCCACGTCAAGCGCTGGGGCCTCTTCGGCAAGGAGGTGCTGAACGGCTGGCAGGTCAATGCTATCGAGACCCTCTCCACCGGCAACCCATTCAACGTCGTCTCCAACAAGGATACGAACTTCGATACGATCGCCACCGGCGACCGCCCCAACGTGACCGGCAATCCTGTCATTCACGGCAAGCGGTCCACCGCCGCCCGCGCTGCGCTGTTCTTCATTACCTCGGACTATTCACCCGTGCCGGCGGGAACGCCTTATGGCAACAGCCCGCGCGACCCGATGATCGGTCCGGGCACCGAAAACACCGATCTGTCCGCGTTCAAGCGCTTCGTCATCTACGACCGCCTGACGCTACTGTTCCGCGCGGAGGCTTTCAATGCCTTCAACCACACCAACCTCAACAACCCCAACGGCACACAAACCGCCGCTGCCTTCGGCACCATCACCGGCGCGGGCCAACCGCGCATTATGCAATTCGCTCTCAAGGCTGAATTCTAGCCCGGAGCGATTTTTGAGCACAAACAGATCGTTCTCGGCCACGCCACGTATGATGGAGGCCACCGATCCAGCGCCCGATGCCATACTTCCGGGCAGAGGCCGTTTGCTGCCGGTCCTATATTCGAGTCATTTCAGAAAAGGTATTTCCATGCGTTGCAAGATCGGGTCTTCCTTTTTCAGCTTCGTGCTGACTCTATCTCTTTTTTCGACTGCGTTTGCGCAGCAGCATCGGCCCCCTGCTGTTCCTCTCATCGCGAACGATCCATCGTTCAGCCTCTGGTCTATGGCGGACAAACTCACCGATGGCCCTACAAAACATTGGTCGGAGGCGGTCCAACCCTTCACTGGCCTCGCGCGCATCGATGGCCAAACGTTTCGCTGGATGGGTGGCCCGGCCCGCGGCTTCCGCCTGCCGGAAGTCAAACCCATGCAACAGGAATCCGTCGAAGTAACGCCGCTGCATTCGCGGTACCGCTTCACGGCCTCCGGACTGGAATTGCGCGTCACCTTCTTCACGCCGCTCTTCCCCAAAGACCTCGATGTGCTCTCGCGCCCCGTCACTTATCTCACCTGGAGCGCTGTCTCCACGGATGGCAAGCCGCATCGCGTCGATCTGCTGCTCGATATCGACCCTGCCATCGCCGTCAACGATCCCGCGGAGCAGGTAACGTGGTCGCGTGCCCATACCGGCGGACTTACCGTACTCAACATTGGCACACGCGATCAAGCCGTGCTCAATCGTTCCGGCGATCGGATACGTATCGATTGGGGCTACTTCCATCTGGCGGTTCCGGATACCGAGCCCTCGAATACCGAACTCTCGGCGAGCGCTGTTGCCCAGTTTATCGGCAGCGGAAAGCTCGATGATGCCGACGATCTCAGCATGCCGCGCCCGGCTGGTGGGTCGGGTCTCCGCGCGGCGCATCTTGCCCTTAAGCTCCCATTGGGTGAAGTATCTTCCACTCCCGTAGAGCGCCATGTCTTGCTCGCCTATACAGAAAACGATGCGATCGAATACCTCGGGCAGCGTCTTCACGGATATTGGCAGCGCAACGGCATGACGGAATCGGAACTGCTCGCGACATCGGAGAAGGAGTATCCGGCGCTGGAAAGCCGCGGCGTCAAATTCGATGCGGACCTCACCGCCGACATGCGCAAGGCCGGCGGTGACGACTACGCCTACCTCACGGCACTGCTGTTTCGCCAGACCATCGCTGCCCACAAGCTGGTCGCGGACGTCAACGGCACTCCCATGCTATTTTCCAAGGAGAATGACAGCAACGGATGCATCGACACTGTCGACGTAACGTATCCCTCGTCTCCCTTCTTTCTTTTCTTCAATCCACAGTTGCTCAAGGCGCAGCTCGAGCCGCTGATGCGTTACGCGGCGTTGCCGCGTTGGAAGTTCCCCTTCGCACCCCATGACCTGGGCACGTTTCCGCTCGCAGACGGCCAGGTCTACGGCGGCGGTGAAGTGAATGAAGACAACCAGATGCCCGTTGAAGAAAGCGGCAACCTGCTATTGATGGTCGCCGCATTGGGCCGCACTGAAGGCAACTGGGACTTCGCGCGCCGCTACATGCCACAGCTCACGCAATGGGCTGCCTATCTGGGGGCGAAGGGGCTCGATCCTGAGAATCAGCTGAGTACGGACGACTTTGCGGGCCACCTCGCGCACAACACCAACCTCTCCATCAAAGCCATTGAAGCTCTGGGGGCGTTCGTCCAGATCGCTCGCGGCGTGGGCGATACGAAGCTCGCAACGCAGTATGACGCCGTCGTAAAAAAGATGCCCGCGGAGTGGGAGCGCATGGCCCTCGACGGCGACCATTACAAGCTCGCCTTCGACCAGCCCGGCACCTGGAGCCAGAAGTACAACCTCGTTTGGGACAACCTCCTCGACCTGCATTTATTCCCGGCCAAAGTGATGCAGACCGAGTGGGCTTTTTATGCAAAGCAGATGCAGCCTTACGGCCTCCCGCTCGACAACCGCAAGAGCATTACCAAGCTCGACTGGGAAGTATGGACGGCCACCCTCGCGCCGGAATCGTCGCAGTACCAGGACCTGATCCATCGCCTCGTCGTCTGGGCAGATTCGACTCCGTCGCGAGTTCCCACCACCGATTTTTACGACACGATCAGCGGCAGACAGATGGGCTTCCAGGCGCGGTCGGTCGTGGGCGGTGTTTTCATCAAGGCCCTCGCCGATCCAGCCATCGCAAAACGCTGGTAGCCGCGGAAACTCGCTAAAGCCGAGTCCAGGACTTTTGCGCGACCTTACCTGTTGCTTTCCCAATGGAGTTATGGCATCCTCCTGTTGGTAACCAAAATGGCCGCGACACGGAACGAACTCGCATGAAGCACAAAAAGGATGTCCAGCAAGGAACGCTTGCCCTGATGCTCCTCAAGACCCTCGATGTCCTGGGGCCGCAGCACGGCTACGGCATCGCCCGGCGCATCGAGCAGATCAGCGGCGACCTGCTTTCGGTCAATCAGGGCACGCTTTATCCGCTGCTGCTCCGGCTGGAACAGGAGGGCGCCATCGCCTCCGAGTGGGGCCCTTCGGAAAACAACCGCCGCGCACGTTTCTATCGCCTGACGCAAGCCGGACAAAAATTACTGCAAGCCGAGAAGCGCGACTGGGAGCAGACAGCGGCAATCATCGCCCGCTTCTTTGAAGTGAAAGCGCAGGACCTGCCATGAGCGCAGTAAACCGCTTCTTCACCCGCCTTCTCAACGTCACGGGCCGACGCCGCGGCGACGAACGACTCCGCGAAGAGATCGAATCGCATATCGCGACCCAGACTGAAGACAATGTCCGCGCCGGAATGACACCGGCGCAGGCCCGCCGGCAAGCCCGCTTGAAGTTCGGAGCGGTCGAAGCAGTTCGGGAAAACTACCACGCCGAAAAAGGCTTGCCATTTGTGGAGAACCTGCTGCTCGATGTTCGTTATGCGCTTCGCGTGCTGCGCAAATCTCCCGCATTCACGCTCGTAACCATCGTCACGCTGATGCTGGGCATCGGCGCCAACGTCGTCGTTTTCGGAGTGCTGAACGCCGTCCTGCTGCACTCGCTGGACGTGAGCGATCCATCCAGCCTGTATCAGATACGCCATCGGCAATGGACGCAGGGCAAGCTGCTGACGACTTCGTATCCCGCGTTTGAAGATTTTCAGCGGCGCAACGGCACCTTCAGCGGAATGGCGGCGATTTATGCGTATTCCGATGCATCGATAAGCTGGCGCAATGCGGTGACGAGCGTCCATGGCGATGAGGTCAGCGGCAACTATTTCGATCTCCTCGGAGCGCAGCCGGCGCTCGGGCGCTTCTTCCACGCGGCGGATGAGCGTGGCCCGGGTTCGGCTCCTTATATTGTGTTGAGCAACTCTCTGTGGCGCACCGCATTTCACGCCGACCCAGGCGTCATCGGAACGACCGTGGAGATCAAGAAGCATCCGTTCACGGTGGTGGGCGTAGCGTCGCCGGAGTTCCAGGGCACCGAGCGGTTCGTGTGGCCGGATTACTGGCTGCCGATGGTGAATGAGCAGCAGGTGCAAAGTTGGGATTACCTGCATAACCGGACATCCAGGGTCACCGTGATTGGCCGGATCAAGCCGGGTGTAACGGAGCGGCAGGCGACTGACGATCTGAATAAGATTGGGGCGCAGTTAGCGAACGAGTATCCGCAAACCGACGATGGACAGCCGCTGCGGCTTGTTCATCCGGGACTCTATGCCGACGAGGGCGATGTCATTCGCGGCTTCCTCTGGAGCATCACGGCGCTGGCGCTTCTGGTGCTGGCCGCGGCGTGCGCGAACCTGGCAAGCCTGTTCGCCGCGCGAGCTTCCGACCGCAGCCGCGAGCTCGCCCTTCGCGTGGCACTTGGATCGAGCCGGCGGCGGCTGGTGCGGCAGCTGCTGACAGAGGCGGTGCTGGTCTCGCTGGCGGGCGGCGCCGCTGGCCTGGTGGCCGCGTATCTGCTGCTCGGTGTGTTGGACCGCACAGCGCCGTTCGCCGGCAGCCTTACGGTGCATGTGGACGGTCGTGTGTATGTGGCGGCTCTGGTGTTGACACTGGCAAGCGCGCTGCTCTTTGGAATGCTACCCGCGCGGCAGGCCTGGCAGAGCAGCCCGTTGCAGATGATGAAGGGAACGCATGCGCAGTCGACGCACCTCGGACGATTTGCCTTGCGCGACCTGTTGCTGGGGGTACAGATTGCGATCTGCACCCTGCTCGTGACGGCTTCACTGGTAGCCGTGCGCGGCATGACCCGCGCGCTGCATACGCCGCTCGGCTTTCAGCCGCAGGGAGCGATGCTGGTCTCTCTCGACCTTAGCCAGGTGGAACAGCCAGATGACGTCGCACTTGAGAAAGAGAAAGCGATCCTTGAGGCGATGCGGGACGTTCCCGGCGTAACTGCCGCCGCTGCTGTAAACCGCACGCCCATGACCGGTGGTTTGCATGGAACGCCGATCTTCCCGCCGGGAACTGCGGAGTTCAAACTGAACAACTCCGTGCTCGCGCCGTACGTGTTTTCGATGTCGCCGGGATACCTGGATGCTGCCGGGACGCGGCTTCTGGGAGGCCGGGATGTTTCCTGGCAGGACACTGCGAAGACGCCGTATGTCGCTGTCGTCAACCAAACTTTTGCGCGCAAGATGTGGGACGAGACTCCGGCAATTGGGCAACGCTTTATCCTGAACGCCAACCTGACGGAAGTGGTGGGTGTATCCGAAGACGGCAAGTACCACGATATGCAGGAGTCGCCGCAACCGGTGGTGTATCTGCCGCTGTCGCAAAGCTATAGCGAGGCGGTTTTCATAGTGCGCTCTCGACGCACGCCGACCGAAATGTCGGCGACGCTTCAGCGGACTCTGAGCGGCATCGAGCCGAATGTGCCCATCACGGTGCAGAGCTGGTCCGATTCGCTGGCGGGCCAATTGTTCCCGGCCAAGGCGGCGACTGTGGCGCTGGGCATCATGGGCCTGTTGGCGGCAATGCTCGCGGTGACGGGCATCTTCGGCATGGCGGCGTACAGTGTGAGCCGGCGGATGAAGGAACTCGGCATCCGGATGGCATTGGGCGCGCGCAGGACGCAGGTGATGAGCGCGGCAGTGGGCCGGCCGATAGTGCTGCTCGGCGTGGGATCGTTGCTTGGCCTGCTGGCGGGAATCCTCGCGAGCCGCCTGCTGCGGCAGATCGTGTATCAAGCGAATCCGGGCGATCCGGCGGTACTGGGTGGAGCGGTGCTGACGATGGCGTTGCTGGGCGTTGTGGCGTCGGCCCTTCCAGCCCGGCGAGCGCTGGCTATCGATCCATCCAAGCTCATGCGCGAAGAGTGAAGCAAACGCCTCGGAAAAGCTAGCAGCGGCCTCCGCCGCGATACACTCAAAAGCAGCCGCCTGAGAACCCTTGTAACCGTGCGCATCCTCACCAGATACATTCTCCGCGAAGTCGTCACCTACGCCTTGCTCGGCGGGGTGCTGTTCACCTTCGTGCTGTTCATGCGCTACCTGCTGACGCTCATGGAGCTGGCCGTGCGCGGCTCGGCGAGTCTCGGCGATGTTGCCCGTGTGACCGGATTTCTGCTGCCGAACCTTCTTACCCTCACCATCCCGATGGCCGTGCTGATCGGCATCCTGCTGGGCCTCAGCCGCCTGGCATCGGACAGCGAGATCACCGCCATGCGCGCCTGTGGCATGGGTGTCCCATCGTTCCTGCGCATCGTCGGCATCTTCGCCGCGGTGGCGTTCGCCATCGGCCTTGGCAACACGCTGTACGTCGCCCCACACGCTGCCCGGGCGCTGCTCCAGTTTCAGGCCGAGCGCCAGAACACCCAGGCATCCTTCGCCGTCCAGCCGCGCGTGTTCTACGAAGACTTCAAGAACTATGTGCTCTACGTGCAGGACGTGATCCCTGCGCCCGGCGAGACCGTTTGGAAGCATGTCTTTCTCGCGGACCTGACCCAGCCCGCGACCCCGCATATTACTACCGCCGACGAGGCCGTCGTGCTGAACGACGGGTCGCAGACTCTCCGTCTGCACATGACCGACGGCTCGCGCCACGACGTCTTCGCCAACGACCCCAACCGCTACGACATTTCCACCTTCAGTTCCACCGACCTCCCCATCCAGACCGGCCAGCAGGAAGACGCGCATATCACCCGCCGCGACACTCCGCTCAAAGCCAAGGACACCCGCGAGCTCTGGCAGCCCGCGCCCGACGCCGCCACGGCGCGCTCCAACTCCATCGAACTGAACAGCCGCTTCGCCTTTCCGGCTGCGTGCTTTGTGTTGATGCTGGTGGGCGTGCCGCTCGGCCTCTCGTCCAATCGCGGAGGCAAGGGGACGGGCTTCGTCCTGACGCTGTTCCTCGTCATCCTCTATTACGTTTTGTCGGAGATCGGCATCGCGCTGGCGACCCAGGGCAAGCTGTCGCCGTTCCTCGGCGTGTGGGGCGCCAACATTCTTTTTACCGCCGCGGGCCTTCTGCTGGTGCAGCAACTGACCCGCGGCGGCGTTGCTCTCACCGTGCTTTCAAGCTGCGGGAACGGCATTATGAAGCTGCTCGGACGGTTGAGCCCCAAGTCCGCGCAAGGCTTCGAGGTCTCGGTTGTCGGCGGAGTGACGCAGCGCGTGCGCCGCACTCTGCACATCCGTTTTCCGTTGATCCTCGACGAGTACGTGATGCGCAGCTTCGTGCAGAATTTCGTGCTCGTCCTGGTCTCGCTGTCGTCGCTGTTCCTCATCTTCACTTTCTTCGAGCTGGTCGGCGACATCGTCAAATACAGCACGCCACTCATCACGGTCGTCGAATACCTGGTCAACCTTGTCCCATACATCCTCTACAACGTCACGCCGCTGTGCTCGCTGGTGGCTGTGCTCATCACCTTCGGCGCTTTCAGCCGCACCAGCGAGCTGACCGCAATGAAGGCCACGGGGATCAGCCTCTACCGCGTCATCGCTCCCGTTCTGCTGGTCGCGGCAATCCTTTCGGTCGCTCTGTTCTCTTTCGACGAGGTCTATCTGCCGCAGGCGAACCGCCGGCAGGACGCCTTGCGCTCCGTCATCAAAGGCAAGCCCGCGCAGACCTTCCTGCGCCCCGACCGCAAGTGGATATCCGGCCAGAGCATCGGCGCCGGCGGGCCCTCCCGCATCTTCTACTACCAGTTCTTCGACCCCGACAAGGGCGCCTTCGCCAACCTCACCGTCTTCGAGTTCAAGCCCGGCACTTTCCAACTCCGCCGCCGCATCTTCGCCTCCAGCGTCCATTGGGACGAGCACATTCAAAACTGGGTCTTCGAGAACGGCTGGGAGCGCACCTTCACCGGCGAAACCATCGGCATCTACCGTCCCTTCACCCTCTCCTCCTTCCCGGAAATCCGCGAGCAGCCCAGCTACTTCAAGAAGGAAGACCTGCCATCGCAGCAGATGTCCTACACCGAGCTCGACCACTACATCAACGACCTGAAACAAAGCGGCTTCGACACCATGCGGCTGCGCGTGCAGCTTAACCACAAGCTGGCCTACCCGTTCATCACGCTGGTCATGGCGATTCTTGCGATCCCGTTCGCGCTTTCGACGGGAAAGAAGGGCAGCCTTGCGGGCATGGGTGCGGCCGTAGGTGTGGCCATCGCTTATTGGGTGGTCGCGGGAATCTTTGAAAACCTCGGCAACGTCAACTCCCTGCCCCCGCTGCTCGCGGCGTGGTCGCCGGACATGCTGTTCGCGATGGCGGGTGGCTACCTGCTGTTGCGCACTTCGACCTGACTTCGTTCCCCTACTTCAAATACACTGGAATGGACATGATTACACCCACTCGCCTCTCCGTCCTTTCGCTGCTGCTCACCGGCGCAGCTACGCTTTCCGCTCAAACCCACGCTCCTGTGCATCACGCGGCCACAACCGCGCATACCGCGACAACCCATGCCGCTGCCGGTCCTGCCGGCTGCGCCAAAGACGTGCCGGAGCTCTCGCCGAAGATTCCGGCGCTGCCGGCCGGCGACTGCCCCAAGGTCCTCTACACGATTACCACCACTCCGTCGGTGAAGCTGGATTACGTTTCGCCGATGGAAGGCCCTGACCTGCGCACCACTCTCGGCCTCGAAGGCTCCAGCTTCTCGGAGCTTTACGTCGACACCAAAGTCGGCTCCGGTCCGCTCGCCGAGCCGCATAAGTGGTACACAATCCACTACACCGGCTACCTCACCGACGGCGTGAAGTTCGACTCGTCGCTCGATCGCAAGGAGCCCATCAACATCAACTACGGCCAGCACATGGTCATCCCCGGCTGGGACACCGGCTTCGGCGGCATGCACATCGGCGGCAAGCGCCGTCTGTACATTCCGTATGAGCTGGCCTACGGCCCGAACGGCAAGCCGCCCACCATTCCGGCGAAGTCCGAGTTGATCTTCGACGTAGAGCTGCTGGCGCAAAGCGATGCCAGGCCCGAACCGCCGGCCAAGCCCGCTGCACAGCCAGCTTCCAGCGACGGCAAGCCTGGCGCAACCGCGCAACCTTCTGCGGCGCCGATAACCGCAACACCTCGCGCGGTCGTAATGAGTTACTTATCGGCAGCTAAGTACAAGGCGTCGGATTGGAGCTTTTCTATCTCTGATACAACAATCGACAGTGAGACAATTGACGCTAAGCAGGATAAAGCTACGATCGTCGCGCATGTGGTATTCAAGGGACGAGGTACGTATATGTCGGTGGCTCCGCAAACGTTTTCCTTAGTTATGGAAAATGGAACTTGGAGAATAACCGGAACGACACCGCCGAAACTTATAGATCCAGCAGATTCGGGAGCCTCGCCACTCTAATCCGGCCAATCACGACAGGGATTCTGAGTCCCGCGGCCTCGCTTCACATCCAAGACACATATGCTTGACAGCCTGCGCCCACTCTTTCCCTACCTCCGACGATACTGGCGGAGTTTCGCGTGGGGCGGCATTGCGCTCATCATCTACAACGTCACCAAGGCGCTGGTGCCGATCGTCGTCGGCGGCGCGATCGACGACCTGCGCCTGCACCTCAGCACGGCGGTCATCGCGCGCTCCGGCCTCAAGCTGCTGGGCATCGCCGTTGTCTCGGGGACGTTCCTGTACATCACGCGGCAGGTCATCATCGGGGCTTCGCGGGAGATCGAGTTCGACCTGCGCAACGACATGTTCGCCCACCTTGAGACGCAGCCGCCGAGCTTCTTCCAGCAGCATCGCACGGGCGACATCATGGCGCGGTCGACCAACGACCTGAACGCGGTGCGGCAACTGCTCGGCCCGGCGATCATGTACAGCGCCAACACCATCGTCTTTACCGCGGCTGCGCTGCCATACATGATCCGGCTGAGCCCCAAGCTGACGATGTGCGCGTTCGTCCCGCTGCCGTTTGCGTCGGTGCTGGTGCAGTACTTCGGGGCGCGGATTCATACGCGCTTCGAGCGCATCCAGGCCATGTTCTCGGACATCTCCGCGCAGGCCGAGGAGAACTTCTCCGGCGCGCGGCTGATACGGGCGTTTGCGCAGGAAGAGGCGCAGATTGCCGCCTTCGAGCGCTCCAACCAGGAATACATCCGGCGCAGCCTGCGGCTCGCGCGGCTGATGGCGATGTTGTGGCCGACGCTGGAGTTCGTGCTGGGCATCTCGCTGATGATTACGCTGCTGGTCGGAGGGCACGAAGTGGTGCAGCACCGCCTCACCGTCGGCCAGTTCACCAGCTACAACGTGTACATGGTGCAGCTGATCTGGCCGATGATTGCAATCGGATGGGTCGTCAACCTCGTCCAGCGCGGAGCGGCTTCGGTGGTGCGCATCGACGCCATCATGAAGCAGCCTGCGGCGATCAACGACGACGATGCGGTCGCTGCGCTGGCTGACGCGCGGATTGAGGGCGAGGTCGAGTTCCGTGGGCTCAACTTCAGCTATACGGCCGATAGCAAGACGCTGAGTGACATCAATCTGCTGGTTCCTGCGGGGTCGAGCGTTGCCATTGTCGGGCCGACTGGATCGGGGAAATCGACGCTGGTGTCGCTGATTGCGCGGCTGCATGAAGCCGAACGCGGAATGGTGCTGATCGATGGGATTCCGATGCGGGATTATCCGCTGGCGACGCTTCGTCAGGCTATCGGCTTTGTGCCGCAGGAGACGTTCCTGTTTACCGAGACGATCCGCGAGAACATTGCCTTCGGGGCGCCGAACGCTACCGACGAGCAGGTCCGCGAGGCCGCGGCGACAGCGCACATTGCTACCGAGATCGAGGAGTTCCCTAACGGCTTCAAGACGCTGGTCGGCGAGCGTGGGATGACGCTTTCGGGTGGGCAGAAGCAGCGTACCGCGATTGCTCGCGCCATCATTCGCGATCCGCGGATACTGATCCTCGATGATGCTCTGGCGAGTGTCGACACATATACCGAAGAGCGGATTCTCGACTCACTGCGCGATGCGATGCAGGGACGAACGACGGTGCTGATCTCGCACCGCGTTTCTACGGCGCGCAGTGCTGACCGCATTGCTGTGCTCGTCGCGGGGCGGATCGTCGAGCTTGGAACGCACGAAGACCTGCTCGAACGCGGCGGCTATTACAGCAACCTGTTCGATAAGCAGCGGCTGGAAGAGGAACTCGCTACCGCGAGTTGAACGCCAACGCTTGGTTTTTTGTTGTCATTCCCGCAGGGAATCTGCGGTCCTCTACAGCCGCACAAATCGGGTGACCCATCTTCGGCGCGTTCTCTGCGCCTAAGGTGGGCAGCCTCAATCCTTTGCAGCCACCCCAAGAATCTTCACGATCACCCGCTTCGATCTTTGCCCGTCGAACTCGGCGTAGAAGATGCGCTGCCACGTTCCGAGGTCGAGGCGGCCGTTTGTGATTGGCAGCGTCGTTTCGTGGTGCAGCAGCAGCGCCTTCAAATGTGCGTCGGCGTTGTCTTCGCCGGTCTGGTGGTGCTTGTAGCCGGGCCAGCGCGGCGCGAGTTTTTCGAGCCAGATGCCGATGTCCTCGATCAGGCCGTCCTCGTTGTCGTTGACGTAGATGGCCGCCGTGATGTGCATGGGGGAAACGAAACATAGGCCGTCGATGATCCCGCTGCGGCGAACGATTGCCTCGACCTGCGGTGTGATGTGGACCATTTCGTAACGCTCGTCGGTGTTGAATGTGAGGTATTCCGTGTGGGCCTTCATGCGGTTGATCTTAAATGCTGCTTGCTCTGAGGATGCCACCCCTACCCCCCTTATTTGCTCAAAGTCCCTTAAACAAACCACTTAGCTCCGTACCTTACCGGCGAAGAATCGCAAAGTATTCATTCCACAATGGTTATAGTCAAAGTATTCATTCGGCGGTAGTTGCGAGGTGGGGGGTCACTTTATTTTGAGGAGGCGGTAGACTTCCGACATGCGTATCGCGCTTGTATTCCTGATGTTGACAGTGGCGACGGCTGCCTCCGCGCAGTGGGACATTCAGGACTCCGGCACGAAGGCTTCGCTGCGCGGGATTCACTCGCTGGGCAAAGGGATTGCGTGGGCCTCGGGGACTGAGGGGACGGTTCTGCGGACCGAGGATGGTGGCGTGACGTGGCAGCACTGCACTATTCCGCCGGGGGCCGAGAAGCTGGATTTTCGCGGGGTGCAGGGGTTCGATGCGAAGACGGCGATTGTGATGTCGAGCGGCACGGGGGATTTGTCGCGGCTATATGCGACAAACGATGGCTGCCAGACCTGGACGCTGGTGTTCACTAACCCGGACAAGGACGGGTTCTGGGATGCGATAGCGTCCCCGGCTTTCGAGCCACCGGGAAAAAGCCGGTCGCTGCTGCTGCTCGGTGACCCGACAAGCGCACATTGTCTCAATCTTTGGAAAGTGCTCAGGACGGAGACCGGCACATGGCAGCACGAACGCCAGTTCGGAAAGGTCTTGCGGCTGCCCTCGAACCCATCTACTCGTGAAACAGCGTTTGCAGCCAGCAACTCTTCGCTGGTGCTTCTTCTTCCTGAAGCCTGGTTCCGGTATGGAATATGGTTTGCCGGAGGAGGCGGCCCGGGAGGCGGCTATTTTTTTGGCGAAGGTCCTAAATGCCCGCAGGGTGATGGCAGCTTTTGTGGGGAAAAAATACCGGTCGGCGAAAGTAGCGCGACTTCGGGCGTTTTCAGCATTGCGTTCGCGACCCGGCCCAAACACCTTCGCGGCTTTTACTCTTCCCGGGCAGATGTTGTCGCTGTCGGCGGCGATTATACGAAGCCGGATGACGCTTCGGCCGCTGCAGCGTACTCAGTGGATTGGGGACGGCACTGGGACCGCGCGGCGACGCAGCCGCACGGCTTCCGCAGCGCCGTCGCTTACGACGCCTCTGCCAAAACCTGGATCACCGTGGGCCCCAACGGCACCGATATTTCCACCGATGACGGACGAAATTGGCGCGCACTGAAGCCCGGGCCGACCGATGCGCCCGATGCGGACAAGAATTGGAATGCGCTTTCGCTGCCGTTCGTGGTTGGGCCGCATGGGCGTATCGGAGTGTTGCGGCCGTCGGCTCTTTCTGCGAAGCCTTAATTGAAAGCAACAACCTTGACGCAAAGTTCGCGAAGTTGGCCAAGTTTCGCCAAGTAAGACCAAGGCAACTGTAATGTCGGGATGGCGGCTACGTCTCCACTGGTAACAGCGCGGAACCGCATCTTCCGTGCGAGCATCAAACCTAGCGAAGTACGCGCAGGCAGAACAAAGCAGACAGGAGACCCATGCTTCTTGCAATTCTTCACGCGCTCCGGATGACCGGCATTATGGCCTGGGAAATTCTTTGGGCGCTGTGCTTCGGGTTCATTCTCTCGGCCGTTGTCGAGTCGGTCGTCTCGAAAGAAAACGTCAGTAAGCTGCTGCCCGACTCTTCGGCGAAGACCATCGTTGTGGCGTCGGCGCTGGGGGCGGCTAGTTCTTCGTGCTCGTATGCGGCGACGGCGCTGGCGCGCTCGCTGTTTCGCAAGGGCGCGGACTTTATCGCGGCCATCGCCTTTCAGTTCGCGTCCACGAACCTGGTCGTTGAGCTGACCGTGCTGATCGCCGTGCTGCTGGGCTGGCAGTTCGCGGCGGCGGAGTTCGTCGGCGGCCCGATCATGATTGCCATCCTCGTCGTGCTGCTGCGGTTGACGCTGAAGCCGAAGGTGATTGCCGCGGCGCGCAAGCAGGCCGAGCGCGGGCTTGCCGGCAAAATGGAGGGCCACGCCGCGATGGATATGAGTCTGCACACGGGTACCTTCTGGCAGAAACTTACGTCGCGCAAAGGCGTGACCGCGACCAGCCACTACTACTGGATGGATTGGTACTCGCTGTGGCCGGACATTGCGGGCGGGCTGCTGATTGCCGGGTGCCTGGCGGCGTGGGTGCCGCAACATTTCTGGCAGGGATTTTTTCTGGTGGGGCATCCGCTGCTGGCGAAGTTCTGGGGACCGGCGATTGGGCCGCTGGTGGCGGTGCTTTCGTTCGTCTGCTCGGTGGGCAACGTGCCGCTGGCGGCCGTGTTGTGGAACGGCGGCATCAGCTTCGGCGGCGTGATCGCGTTCCTGTTCGCCGACCTGATTATTCTGCCGATCCTCGACATTTATCGCAGGTATTACGGCCTGAAGGTTGCGGCAATTTTGTTTGTTACGTTTTACGCGGCGATGTCGCTGGCCGCGCTGGCGGTGGAGTGGATTTTTGCGGCGCTGCATTTGATTCCTACGGAACGCTCGGTGCAGATCATGCAGGAAAGCGTGCGGTGGAACTATACGTCGGTGCTGAATATTGTGTTCGTGCTGGTTTCGGTTGCGTTGCTGATTCGGTTTTTCAGAACCGGCGGCCCCGCGATGCTGAAGATGATGGACGAGGCTCCCCCGGCGGATGCGCCGGCGCATCACTGCTGCCATTGAGGCAGGGGATAGTGAGCAGAGGATAGAGGATAGTGAAAGGCCCGCTGCACTGGCTCTAGAATTTACGCATGGTTCTTTATGCTGCCACGACCAATCCGGGCAAGCTGGCTGAGTTCGCGGAAAGCGCCAGCGACGACGGCATCGATGTTCGTGCGCTGCCGAATATTGCTGCCCTGCCCGAGCCGGTTGAAGATGCCGCCACCTTCATGGGCAATGCTGAGATTAAGGCTGTGGCGTATTCGCTGGCGTCGCCGGGGTTGATGGTGTTCGCGGATGATTCGGGGTTGGAGATCGATGCGCTGGGTGGGGCTCCGGGGGTTCGGTCGGCGCGGTTTGCGGATGATCGCGGGTTCGACGTTCCCTCGGGCGCGGGAAAAGATGAGCGCAACAATCTCTGCGTGCTTTCCCTGCTTGCGGGAGTTCCGGCCGCGCCGCGAGGTGCGCGTTTTGTTTGCGCGCTGGTACTGGCGCGCGATGGCAAAGTGGAGCTGCGGGCGGAGGGAAAGGTCGAAGGCGAGATACTCGATGCGCCCCGCGGGCAGGATGGATTCGGGTACGATCCGCTGTTTCTGCTGCCGGACCTCGGCCTGACGATGGCCGAACTTGCGCACGAGCGGAAGTGGAAACTGAGCCATCGGGGCAATGCTTTCCGCGATCTTCTTGGCCAGCTCCGGAACGGCGATTTTCTGGCCACCACACCAAAGACCGCACGGAGACTGCGATAACCGAACGGCCTTCCTTGACGCTCCTACATCGCAGCGGAATAATCAGACTGCCGACTCACGTCAAGTCCACGGGTCGCCGTAACGGACCGCAAGCGAAACAGGAGCGCCGCATGGCTACAGCCGCACCGCCAGCACCATCTTCATCCGCGCCGCTGAAAGGCGTGCAACCGCTCCGCGCCGGCGAGGGCCATAGTTTTTTCTGGCGGCGCCTGCACTCGCTGTCAGGCATCGTTCCCATCGGCGCGTTCCTGATCGAGCACATCGTTTCGAACTTCGAGGCCATCAACGGGCCGCTGGCGTATGCGCAGCAGGTCAAGTTTCTCAACAGCCTTCCGCTGGTGCGGGTGCTGGAGTGGACGTTCATTTTTATCCCGCTGGCGTTTCATGCGCTGTATGGCGTGTACATCGCGGTTCGCGGGCGGTCGAATGTTAATGTTTATCCGTGGGCTGGAAATTTTGGCTACCTGATGCAGCGCGTTACGGGCATCATCGCGCTGCTGTACATCGGGTATCACGTCTGGACGCAGCGCTTCTCTGGTGTCAACCTGCCGGAGCATCCGGGAGCGGCGTTTCATAAGGTCCAGATGGAGTTGCATAATCCGTGGATACTTGCCGTTTACGTTATCGCGATGATTGCGACTTGCTGGCATTTTGCTTATGGTATCTGGCTGTTCGCCGCGAAGTGGGGTATTACGCCGGGCAATAAGGCGCGGAAGAATTTCGGGTATGTCTGCGCTGTTGGCGGTACCGCGCTTTGCGTTCTTGGGCTGATTGGGATGTATGCATTTGTCAATCCGAAGTATGCGAATGCTCCGGATGATGTCATGCCCGCGCAGCCACCCGGAATCGTTCTGCCCGCGCGGTAGTTTTCCTTGTTGTCATTCCGATAGGAATCTGCTGTTGTTCTTGTTCTTGCTGCTGCTTCTGAGATGGGTCCGGGCTTTAGCCCGGACATTCAAAACCGCAACAGAATCGGGCTTGAGCCCATGAGGTACGAATCAACATGGCCGCTCCACCAAACAACACTAATCCACAGCAGCGTGGCGAGGTTCACTGATGGCCAATATGAAGGGTATGATCTTGGCGTCCGTTATGACGATGTCACTTAGCGGTTGCCAAAAAGTCGCTCCCGAAGCCGCCGCGTCCAAAACATCTAAACTAAAGGATTTTTTGAGTAAAACAGATCTTTTACTCAAGATTCAACGTCTCCGTTTAGATGCCCTCGTCTTACCTGAAGACAATAAAGACACGCTGAACGGGTCGATAAAGTCTCATTGGATCCCTGCTCAAATATCGATCTTGCCAGTGACCGTTGAAGAAGTTAATAAAAAGGACTCAGAAGTGAGGGGGGCTAATATCACTGTTCAAGACGATTACTTCGTGATCAGCGGCTACGGCTCACCCACAGAAGGCAAACATAGCAACGGACAAGCATCACTTGATTTGGATGAGTTGGTCGATATGCAAACGGCCATCACTTATATGCAGGACGCAGCTAAACAGTGGCGCGTCAAGAATCCAAGCGACGATACGATCATCCGTTTCAAATCTAAAGACGGTCTTTCATTAGAACTGGAACAAGATGACGACACAAAAAAGGTTGTGTTCGCACTTTCAATTGACGGGACTTCCGTAACTTTTGGCGATGATCAACTTGCTGCACTATCCGGGAAGCTCTCTAACTCAATCGAAGAACTGAAAAAGCGATAGCAAATGATGATTTAAAGAGAAAGACGGACTGAACATGGCAGCAGCACCCAAAATTATCGTCGTCGGAGGAGGCCTTGCCGGTCTCTCTGCCGTCATCAAGATTGCCGAGGCCGGCGGTACGGTCGACCTCTTTTCCATCGTGCCGGTGAAGCGTTCGCACTCGGTGTGCGCGCAGGGCGGCATCAACTCCGCGAAGAACCTGAAGGGCGAAGGCGACAGCACCTGGGCGCATTTTGACGACACCGTTTACGGCGGCGACTTTCTCGCCAACCAGACGCCCGTCAAGCAGATGTGCGAGCAGGGGCCGGCGATCATCGACCTGCTGGACCGCATGGGTGTGCCGTTCAACCGCACGCCCGAGGGGCTGCTGGACTTCCGGCGCTTCGGCGGCACGCTGTTCCACCGCACCGCATTTGCGGGCGCGACTACAGGTCAACAACTTCTGTATGCGCTGGATGAGCAGGTGCGGCGGTATGAGTCCGAGGGCAAGGTTACGAAGTATGAGGGCTGGGAGTTTCTCTCCGCCGTGCTGGACGACAACGGTGTTTGCCGCGGCATTTGCGCGATGGACCTGCGGTCGATGGAGACGCGGACGTTCGCAGCCGACGCGATTATCGTCTGCACCGGCGGCAATGGCGCGATTTTTGGCAAGAGCACGAACTCGGTGGTGTGCACGGGGTCGGCGCAGTCGGCGCTGTATCAGCAGGGCGCGTTTTATGCCAATGGCGAGTTCATCCAGGTGCATCCGACGTGCATTCCCGGCGAGGACAAGCTGCGGCTGATGTCGGAATCGGCGCGCGGCGAAGGCGGCCGGGTGTGGGTGCCGAAGGACAAGAACGACAAGCGCGCGGCGCAGACGATTCCTGAAGCCGATCGGTGGTACTTCCTCGAAGAGTGGTATCCGAAGTACGGCAACCTGGTGCCGCGCGATGTGGCCACGCGGGCGATTTTCAAGGTGGTGTATGAGCTTGGCATGGGCCTCGAAGGGCAGCCGATGGTGTACCTCGATGTGTCGCACATCGACCGCGAGACGCTGAACCGCAAGCTCGAAGGCATTCTCGAAATTTATGAGAGGTTTGTCGGCGACGATCCTCGCGAAGTGCCGATGAAGATTTTTCCCGGCATGCATTACACCATGGGCGGGCTGTGGGTGGACTTCAACCAGCAGACGAACCTGCCGGGTGTTTTTGCGGCGGGTGAGGCCGATTACTCGATCCACGGAGCGAACCGCCTGGGCGCGAACTCGCTGCTCTCGTGCATCTATGGCGGCTTTAGGGCCGGGCCGCAGGCGATGGCTTATGCCAAGGCGCTTCCGGCGCAAACAGGCGACGGCGGGCACGCGGCGGAACTCTCTCGGCAGAAGGAAAAGAACGCCGCGCTGCTGAACAACAAGGGCACGGAGAACCCGTTCAAGATATGGCGCGAACTGGGCGAGACGATGACCAAGCATGCGACGATCATTCGCTACAACGCCGGGCTCGATGAATGCGACACGAAGATTGTGGAGCTGCTCGACCGCTACAAGAACGTCAACCTTTCGGACAAGAGCCAGTGGGCGAATACGAGCTTTGCGTTTACGCGGCAGTTGTATAACATGCTCGAACTTGGGCGCGTGATCGTGCAGGGCGCGCGGTTGCGCGACGAGAGCCGCGGCGCGCACTTCAAGCCTGACTTTCCGGAACGCAACGACGAACAATTTCTCAAAACCACGAAGGCATCGTTCAAAGACGGCGCGCCGGCGTTTGAGTACGAAGCCGTCGACACCAGTCTTATTCCGCCACGGGCAAGGAGGTATGATGCGGCAACGTAAAACGGGCCAGCGGCGACTTGCACAGTCGTACGTGGCCCGATGCATCCGCATCTCATTTAGCTATGATCGGACCTTGGGAACTTTCGAACATCATTTATGTCGTCATCGTCATCGCATTTGTCATCGCCGTCGCTTACACGGTGGTCCACAATACGCGGATCAGAAAGCGGCAGCGCGAGCTTCTGCGGCCTGGGGAGGAAATCCTGAACACGCCGAGCAGCATTGTGGCAGCGACCGAATCTCTGCAGCATGACAGACATAAGTGATGGAAGTGTTGCGGCAGCCGATCCACGGTTTGCGATTCGGACGCGGAACGTGGGAAGTGCCTGTGTCGCAGCGGCACATGAGAAGCAATGAAAGAAGGGCATAACCGTGGATGGATCAGCCGGTTTTATTGTGATGATTGTTGCCATGGGTCTTTTCTTCTGCGCGCTGATTGGCGGGATAGTGTGGCTGTATAGTTCGCAGAGCGCGAAACGCCAGAAGGCGACGAAAGTTGAGTCAAGGAGCGGTAATGGCAAGTGAATCGAAAACAAACTCTGTGGCTGGACGCACCATCAAGGTCTCCATCAAGCGCCAGGCCACACCCGACGCGCACGCGACGACCGAAACCTTCGAGATCCCGTATCGCCCGAACATGAACATCACATCGCTGCTGGGCGAGATCGCGCTGAATCCGCGCACCGTCAACGGCACGGACACCACGCCGATTACGTACGACTCGAATTGCCTCGAAGAGATTTGCGGGTCGTGCGCGATGCTGATCAACGGCAAGGCGATGATGGCCTGCTCGGCTTTGGTCGACAAGCTGGAGCAGCCGATTACGCTGGCGCCGCTGTCGAAATTTCCTGTGGTGCGCGACCTCGCTGTCGACCGGTCTGTGCTGTTTGAGAACCTGAAGAAGATCAAAGCCTGGGTGCCGATCGACGGCACCTACGACATCGGCGCCGGGCCGCGCCAGTTTCCGCAAATTCAAGAGCAGCGGTATCCGCTTTCGAACTGCATTTCGTGCACGATCTGCATGGAAGTCTGTCCGCAGTTCAACGATGTGACGGGGTTTGTGGGCGCGGCGACGATCGCGCAGACCAAGCTGTTCAACATGGACCCTGCGGGATCGGTGCTGAAGGAAGAACGGCTGCGCGCGATGTCCGGCGGCGGCGGCATCCAGGAGTGCAGCTTCGCGCAGAACTGCGTGGTGGCGTGTCCTAAACAACTGCCGCTGACGGAGGCGATCAGCGATATTGGGCGCGATGTCTTCGTGCAGCAGGTGAAGGACTTCTTCACGCGGTAGCTGGAAAAGGGTGTAACGTAGAGAAATTATGGACGAACTTCTATTCAACGTGACGCAGGAGCCGGAGGGCGGATACGTAGCTATAGCTGTCGGTGAAAGCATCGCAACTCAGGGCGATTCGTGGGACGAATTGTGTGCCATGGTTCTGGATGCGACGCGCGGCTACTTCTACGATTCCAAACCTCCAGCACGCATTCGGCTCTTTCTTCACGTCGAACAGGTTTTGGCTGTTGCGTGAAGACACCGCGAAATCTTTACGGACGTGAACTCGCCGATCATTTGATGCGCCGCTGGGACTACCGAGAACATCATCAGACGGGCAGCCATATCATTCTTCGGACAGAGACTCCATCCGGGCAGACCCTTCCGATTCCTGCTCATAAACCTCTTGTTGTAGGGACTCTGAATGCAATCCTAAAGATGGTCGCGGAACACAAGGGTGTGACGCGGAACGCTGTGCTTCGCTGGCTCTGAGCGCAGACCGAACTACATCTCCGCCCACTGACGCAGCAGGTTGTGATAGACGCCAGTGAGTTGCACCGAGCTGGCCTTCACATCGCTTTCTTTTGCTGAGGATGAGCCAGCAAGCCGTTGAATCGCCTGGTCCAGATCGAACAGCAGAGTCCTCTGCGCGTCCTGGCGGATCATGCTCTGAATCCAGAAGAAGCTCGACGCGCGCGCGCCCCGCGTTACCGGCTCGACGCGGTGGAGGCTGGTCGCCGGATAGAGCACCATGTGGCCCGCGGGGAGTTTTACGCTCTTTGAGCCGTAGGTGTCTTCGACGATCAGTTCGCCGCCGTCGTACTCGCCGGGGGGCGTGAGGAAGAGCGTTGCGGAGAGGTCGGTGCGGATGCGCTGGCCCGTGGCCGCGAGCTGGCGGATCGCCGTATCGACGTGCGTGCCGAAGGTCTGGCCGCCGGAGTAGCTGTTGAACATCGGCGGGAAAACGCGCAGCGGCAGCGCCGCCGACATGAACAGAGGCGAGCGCGCGAGGCCCGCGAGAATGATCTCGCCCACCTCGCGCGCGACGGGCGAGCCTTCGGAAATTTGCGCGTTGCGCTTTACTTCCTGGGCCTGATAGCCGGCCGTGACGCGGCCGTCGGTCCACTCGGCGGCGGCGAGTTTTTGTCTCGCCGCCGCTACTTGTTCCGTCGTCAATACATCGGCAATTGTGATCAGCATTTTTCGGTGTCCTTAGAACCTCAAGTTCGCGCCAATTTGTGCATTCAACCCAGCGCCCGGAATGAGATGGCTCGGGTGCGGCTGGTCGATGTAGAAGCGGTTGAGCAGGTTGTAGACGTTGGCCTGCAACTCGATGTGGTCGCTGACCGCGCGCTTCAACATCGCGTTGAATACCCAGTAGCCGGGCACCTGCTTCATCCCAACCGCGGTGACGATGTAGCCTGCGCCGTTCGGGTTCGGCGCGTACGCCGTCGGAACATACGGCACGGTCGAGCTTGCTGTGCGGCTTGCAACATAATTGCCGCCGAAGCCCGCGCTCATCCGCAGCGGCAGCCGATGCGTCAGGAACGCGTTGAACGTCTGCTTCGGCACATTCGCAAGTTGATAGCCGACGGCGAGCGGGAAGAACTTCGAGTAGAGCACGCGGCTCGACAGATAGGCGTAGCCAAAGACCAGGTCGGTGCCGCCGGCGAGCCGACCGACCGCGCTGGCCTGTACGCCCTTTACGAGTTGATTGCCCGCCAGCACAATGTTGTTCGAGTTGGTGGGATCGGTCTCGCGCGCGCTGTCTTTTTCGGTATGGAACCATGCGCCTTCAAACTTCAGGCGGTCGGCCAACATGCTGTACTTCGCGCCGACTTCGTAGGTCTCGTTTTCCTCGGGCGCGAGCAGGCTGGAGGAGACGCTGAGGCTGAGCGACTCCGCCGACGGGTTGAAGCTCGTGCCGTAGTCGAAGTACACACTGCCATGCGCGTTGGGTTTGAAGACGAATGCGCCGCGATAACTCGGCTGCGTCACCTTCTGCTCGGTAGGCTTGATGGCCGCCGTGAGCGACGCGCCGGGGACGGTGGTCGACGATGCGTAGAGATTGACCACAGTGTCGAAGAGGTCCCAGCGCACGCCGCCGCTGGCTTCGAACATGCGGCCGAGTTTCACTGTGTCGACGAAATAGACGCCCGCGCTCTGCGACTTCAGGTGCGTGATGCCGGAGATGTATTCGTTGCCGGCGAACGCGTCGTGGGGGTTGGGGTTGGCGAGGTTCGTGGAAGGCACCGTGTTGAGCGAGCCCTTGACGCCGTTGGTCGTGACGCTGGTGGCGAAGCTGGTGCGGATGGGGTTAGAAATTTCGCGGCCGCCTTCGACGCCTCCCGCAAAGTTGTTGCGAATGCCGAGGAGTTTGAAGCGCGCCGTCAACTCCGTCTGGTCCCAGAGGTCGCCTTCGACGCTCTTGATCGCCAGTTGATTGCGGTTCACCGTGATCTGCGAGGCGGGTGTGGAGAAGTTATACGTACACGGCAGCGACGTATTCACAGCGTTCGTCGGCAGCGCCGCGACGACCGTTCCGACAGGCTCCAACTGCGAGACGTTTCCGCAGATTTGCGGCTCGGTGATCTGGACGTTGCGCGGATAGTTTGCCCAGCGGCCGATGGTGTGTGCGTCGACGCTTTCGCTGAAGGAGTGGTTCGCCTTCAGCGTGACGATGTCGTCGTTGGTCTTGAGGAAATTTGCGTGCGGGAACCCGAAGTAGGAGTGCCGGTTGACACCCGGCGCAACCTGATTGAAGAACCACGGGAGGCCGTAGTCCGGTGTGTCGCTTTCGGTGAAGTGGAAGTAGCTGACGGTCAGCCGCGTCGCGCCGTTCATGCCGAAGGAGATCGACGGAGCAATGCCGTAGCGGTTGTTCTCGGCGTAGGGGCGGCCGGCGACGCCGCCCTCGGTGCCCATCGCGGCGATGCGGATTGCCGAGCCGTTGGCGAAGTCCGGGAACGGGTGGTTGATGTCGGCCGTGGCGCGGCGGGTTGCGTCCGTGCCGAGCTGCGTCTGCACGTGCTCGAACTTGTCGGTGGTGGGAGCTTTGCTTTCCTGGTTGATGACGCCGCCTGTTGAGCCGCGTCCGAACTGCACGCCGGCGGGGCCTTCGAGGACTTCGACCTGGTCGAAGTCGAAGCTGTCGCGGTAGTAGCTGCCGAAGTCGCGTATGCCGTCGAGGAAGATGTCGTTGCGGGCGCTGAAGCCGCGGATGGTGAGGTTGTCGCCCTGCGCGCCGCTTTCGCCGGCCGCGATGCTGATGCCGGGGACGTTGCGGATCGCGTCCGTCAGCGAGCGGTTGCCCTCGTCTTTGAGGATGAACTGCGGGACGACGGCGACGGTCTGCGGCGTGTCGATGAGCGACTCCGTGAAGCGCGTCATGGTGGTGGCGTCGGGCAGCGTGGAGGTTACGTCTACCGACTCCGCATGTTGGACGCCTACTGTGACTGCGTCGGCGCCTTTGAATTGGAAGTTGAGGCCGGTGCCGGCGAGCAGCTCGCGTAATGCCGCATCGCTGGTCAGGAGGCCGACGACGCCTTTTGTTTTGAAGCCGGCGAGTTGATCTTCGGTCAACTCCAGCGCTACGTTGACGCCGCTCTGCACGCGGTAGGCGTCGAGCGCTGCGCTCAACGGGCCGTCCGGGATGCGGAAGCGCCGCACCGGCAACTGCGCGGGGGCGGGTTCCTTGCCGTTTTCGGCCACCAGTTGTTGCGCGATCGCCAGCGTGCGACCGCTGACCGCGGTGTACGCCGCCACCGCCGCCAGGGCGAACATCTTCTTTCCACGGTGCCTGCCTGCACTGGACAGTTTCTTCTGGTTCGGCTTCTGCATCTGCTTCCTTTCCGGTTGCAGCCAGACCCTCGGAGGCCGGGCATTTGCTTCGTTCGGCGCGGCTACAGTGGCGCACTCGCTGGCTTACAAGGACTTCAGGGCCCGTCTGACTCTGCCAATTTCCGCCTTGGAGCGGATAAGGGACTGGATAAGTCCGAGATCTTATTACCTTACCGCAGATATACGACCGAAGGGGTCTTGATTACGGGGAAATTACAATTTTCTGTGCGGATATCGAATTTTTGATTTTTGGCGGGAAGGTATGACTGCGTGGTGGAGTCGCTGGAGTTCGTCGCCGCAAGGAGTTCGCAAGAACCTTGACGCAAAGTTCGCGAAGTTAGCCAAGTTTCGCGAAGGCGTCCGTGGCGGACCTTCGTGATTTTCTTTGCGGACTTTGCGCCAGGGTTATTGCTTTGCTCTCGCGCAAAGCCGGCAGAGAGCCTAAACTCCGACAGGCTTTCCGAGCAGCGGACGCACGCGCTCAAGCGCTGCCTCCGCTGTCAGGCCGTATTTCTCGCGCAGAGCTTCCACTTTGCCGTGCTCGATGAACTGGTCGGGCCAGCCGATGCGCACTACAGGCACATCGATCTCCAGGTGATTCAGGCATTCGAGTACAGCGGAGCCGAAGCCGCCGGCGAGGACATGGTCTTCCATGGTGACGACGAGGCCGCATTTCGACGCGTAACGATCGATGCAGTCGTGGTCTACGGGCTTCGCAAAACGCGGGTTCACTACTGCGGCCGAATGCCCCTCGGCCTCGATCATTTTTGCGAGGCGCTCGGCCTCGGGCAGCATCGCGCCGAGCCCGAAGATGACGATGTCGCGACCGTCGCGAATCACTTCGGCCTTGCCGATTTCGAGCGCGACTGGATGCTCCTTGACAGCAGCGCCGGGGCCGATGCCGCGAGGGTAGCGGATCGCGCACGGGCCGTTGCGCAGCATGGCGGTGTACATCATGTCCTGTAGCTCGTCCTCGTCTTTTGGCACCATGTGCACGATGTTCGGAATGCCGCGCAGGTAGCTGATGTCGAAGAGGCCGTGATGGGTGGGGCCGTCGTCGCCGGAGAGGCCGCCGCGGTCCATGCAGAAGACTACCGGGAGATTTTGCAGCGCCACATCATGCACCACCTGGTCGAACGCGCGCTGCAAAAACGTCGAGTAGATGGCGCAGAAAGGCTTGTAGCCCTTGGTCGCCATGCCGGCGGCGAACAGCACTCCGTGCTCTTCCGCGATGCCTACATCGAAATAGCGCTTCGGATGATGCGGCCGAAAAAGATCGAGCGCAGTGCCGTTGGGCATGGCCGCCGTAATCGCGACGACCTTGTCGTTCATGGTGGCGAGCTTGGTGAGGCTTTCGGCAAAAACTTCGGAGTAGGTTTTCTGCGCCGCGGGCTTGGTATCGCCCGTCTCGGGGTTGTAAGGGCCCAGGCCGTGGAACTTCTTTTGCGAGTCGATGGCGGGCTGAAAGCCGCGCCCCTTCTGCGTGATTGCGTGCAGCACGACGGGCTTGTTCTGGTTCTTGAGGAACTTGAACGTTTCGATGAGCATGGGGATGTTGTGGCCGTCGATGGGGCCGTAGTAGCTGAGGCCGAACTCCTCGAAGATCATGCCGCGCCCGACGATTCCCTTGGCCGCCTCTTCCGCTTTGCGGGCGATGTGACGCGCCGCTTTGCCGCCAAATTTTTCGAGCAGGCCGGCCGCCCGGTCGTGGATGCTGACATAGGTCGGGTTGGTCGCAATCTTGTGGAAGTACTCGGCAATCGCGCCGACGTTCTTGTCGATCGACCACTCGTTGTCGTTGAGCACGATGATCATGCGCCGGGTCTGCGCCGCGATGTTGTTGAGCGCCTCGAAACTGATGCCGTTGGTGAAGGCGGCATCGCCGGCGAGCGCCACGATGTGCTCGTCGCCGCCGGACATATCGCGCGCGACCGCCATACCCAGCGCGGCGCTCAACGCGGTGCCGGCGTGGCCCGCGCCGTACGCATCGTGCTCGCTTTCGGTGCGCAGCATGAAGCCGTTCAGGCCACCGGGTTGGCGGATGGTCGAAAACTGCCGCTCGCGCCCCGTCAGCAGCTTGTGAACGTAACTCTGGTGGCTGACGTCGAAGACGAAACTGTCCCGCGGCGTGTCGAACACGTAGTGCATCGCGATCGTCAACTCGACGACCCCCAGGTTCGGCCCGATATGGCCGCCGGTCTTGGCGACACTGAGGATCAGCCGCTCGCGAATTTCCTCCGCCAGCCGCTCCAGTTCCACCATCCCAAGCCGCTTTACGTCCGCCGGCGACTTGATCCTGCTTAGATACTCACTCATTCTTCAGAACCCGTCTGCCTAACCGGCGGTCGTTTGCCCTGACCGCGGCCCCGTGCCAATGTTCCAGTATATCTTTTCGGCACTATGAACTATTGGTCGAGGCCACCACGCTCGCGGGTTACGCTTCGTGTCGCCTTTCAGCTCGATGTATCGAGCAGAGTCACTGCGGCAATGAATCCTTAGCCACGGTCACCGGCGCATCGTTGGTCTTCATCGCACCTAACGTAACGCTGGGCTGCGACGGAACGATCGCGTACTTTCCATAGTCGACGGTCAGCGTCACCTCGCCGCCCAGGCGCACATGGCTCAGGATCACATCTTTCCGCGGCAGCCAAAATTCGCCCTGCCGCGCATAGCGGTAGTCGAACGTTGCGGTGCTGGTGATCCAGGACGGGTTCCTGGCGGGCGAACCGACGATGCGCACCACAGCGTGGTCGTCTTCGCCGATCCAGACTTTGCCTTTGTAGTTGAACCGGCTGTTGACCTTCGGCGAGACCTCCAGCACCCAGGTCTTCACTCCGTCGATCTCGTCTTCACCCACCAGCTTCAGATGGTAGTTGTCCGCCGACAGCATCGCCTTCAGATGGTTGGCCTGGAGCGCGCCCTCCTGCTCCGCCTCCATCATCCTGCGCAGCACCTTGTGGCAGAACATCGCCGACCCGGACTCCGACAGCACCGTAAAGTGCTTCTGGTCGGGGGCGGAAAAATCCATCCTCGCCAGCACTTCCGCCGACCGGTCGCCCATCGGTCCCTTGTAGGTCACGCGGTACGTCCGCACCGATCCATAGCTGGCCAACGCAGTTTGCCGTTCGCGGTCCCGAGCGTTCATGCGGGCCACGATCTCTTCAGCCGTCGGAGTCTGCGCTGCCAGCGGCAGGACCGTGCCCACACAAATCCCACCCAATACGACGCCCATCACCAATCGTTCCGACAGACGCTGCATACGTGCCTCCAGGCCCATGGCACACGCTCGCGGCAAACGCAGCGTGTACACCAGAGGATTTATGCGTGGATCGCCGCCAGCGCGGGCTTCCCGCAAAATCCTCTTCGGCTTAGTATGATGCGGATGAGATATCTCACGCTAACCTCGCTCTCAATTTCCGCTCTCGCCCTTGCGCTCGTTTCCACTTCGGCAATGGCGCAGCAAACCGTCCTCCCGCTGTGGCCGCACGCCACGCCCGAGCCCGCGCAAACCACCGAGCCCGAAACCGACGTTACCAAGCCCACCGACGCGCTCATCAGCGGGCATCGCACGGCGCGGCTGGCGAACGTCACTATCCCGACTTTGACGGTGTACTCGCCGCCCGCGTCGGTGAAAAATACCGGAGCTGCGGCGCTCGTCTTCCCCGGCGGCGGCTATGTTCGGCTGGCCTGGGACGGCGAAGGCGTCGACACCTGCAACTGGCTTACGTCCGCCGGCATGACGTGCCTGCTGGTGAAGTATCGGGTGCCCGAAAAGGGCCACTACCCTGACAACTTCGCCGACCTCGAAGACGCGCAGCAGGCCATGCGCATTTCGCGCGCGCACGCGAAGGAGTGGCGCATCGATCCCGACCGGATCGGCGTGGTCGGCTTCTCCGCGGGCGGAAACCTCGCGGTATTGATGAGCACACACTCCGACGACGCCCATGTCCTGAGCACGCCTGCCGCGCCCGATGTCGATGTGAAGATCGATGCTCGCCCGAACTTCGCGATCGTCGTTTATCCGGCCTATCTCGTTATGCCGTCCGATCCTGACAATCCGAACTCACCAGCCGCGACGCCGGTTGTTTTGAACTCGGCTTACACGCCCAACAAGCTGACGCCGCCGACGTTCCTTATACAGGCTGAGAACGATAGGAGCTATGGCAAGAACGCTCCGGTGTACTTTCAGGCGTTGGCCGCGGCGGGTGTTCCGGCTGAGCTGCATATGTACGCGACCGGCGGGCATGGCTTCGGCATTCATCCGCCGGGCGCGCCCGAGGAGCACTGGACGGACCTCGCCAACGTGTGGCTGCGGTCAATCAAGATGGTTCCGTAAGTACCCAGGATCCGGCCGCGCTCATGTCTTATGCACGATCAGATCCGCGACGATCAGCGACGCCCCGATCATTTGCACGAAGAAACTAAAGACGAGCACATAAACTCCACCAAGCGTCCGGAAATCGTTCGCCCTATTTACAGCGGCATAGGTGCTCGCATTCTCCAGAGATTGACGCGCCTTATTCCCGCGTCCAGTTATGTAGAGCCACATCACCACAAGAATTTCCCAGAGGATCAGATTTCCAAGAGGGTGAAACACCCGGCACATGCGCAGGGTCCCCCATAGACCCAACCACACGCCCACGAGCGTGATAATCGGTCCGGAAAGCTTCAGGAACATACGTCCTCCTCAATACACAGCGATAGACCCGACCCAGACTGTCTTCTTATCGAACTCGTAGAGCACTCCAAAGCGACCTACGTCGATGCGGAACGTAGGCGGCTCCATGAACATGACCCGGTAGCCCATCGAAATCCCCGAGGTGGGGAGGTCCTGACCCGCTACAGCAGCGTCCTCAAGCCCCAGCAAAGTAATCGCAGAACGAATAGCCAACCGTTCCTTTTCGTTAGGAGCGGACCGTTCCATCATTCGCAACGCGCTGGGCGCAATGAGGATATCTCTGATCTGGCGCAATTTCTTGCTCAATGTCGTCAGCTCCGGGCAGCCATTTTCTCCGTATCGGTAGCCCGCTCTTTCTTTACCTGTCGCACCTTCGAGCGCTGTCCTGAGAAGGCCGCCTGACTCACACGTTCGGCGGCGAATCGACCCAACCCGGCTGCCGCCTCCCGACCTCGAAGCGCTTTATCGTCCGTTCTCCCGGCGATATTTGCATCCTGCATTCCTGGCTCGAAAGGAGCCTCGCCGATCCTGGGCACCGGGCGAAAGGCCTCTTCCAGGCTGACGCCTTTCCCCTCGGCCAGCTCCGCAAATCCCTTGCGGGCCTCGGCCAGAATTTCGGGATGCATCGCCAGTTGGGCCGCGGCCACCAACGAGCGATACTCCGTCAAGCTCAACAACACCGTCTCGGCACGACCTTTGTTGGTTAGGACCAATCGGTCCATATTGTCCGAGATATGCCTGGTCCACTTCATCAGGTGCTGCCGGGCTTCACTTACTCCGATGGTCTTTTCCATTTCGACCCCTTACTCTCCGACTAGATGTACGTAAAACTGTACATCTGATTCTAACACTCCGTCTACGCCTCCGCACCCTCCAGCACCGCCGCGCTCGGCTTCTCTTTCCCGAACTCGCCTTCCCACTGCGCCACCACCACGCTGGCAAGGCAGTTGCCGACGACGTTGACCACTGTGCGCGCCATGTCCATCAGCGTGTCCACGCCGAGCAGGACGAAGATCGGTTCCATCGGCAGGTGAAAGGTGCCTGCTGTTGCCAGCAGCACCACGAACATCGACCGCGGCACACCTGCTACGCCTTTGCTGGTGAGCATCAGCGTGGCCATCATCATCAGTTGTTGGCCGATCGTCAGGTGCATCCCCGCCGCCTGCGCGACGAAGATGCTCGTCACGGCGAGGTACAACGTCGAGCCGTCGAGGTTGAAGCTGTAGCCCGCCGGAATCACGAACGCCACGATGCGGCGTGGGACGCCGAGCGCTTCCATCTGCTCCATCGCACTGGGCAGCGCGGCTTCGCTGGCTCCGGTGGCGAAGGCAATCGTCGCCGGCTCGGCGACCGCCCGCAGGAACCGCATGACCGGCACTTTGAATAGCAGCGCCGCCGGCAGCAGGACGAGCACGCCGAACGCAATCAGAGCGACGTATAGCGCGACCAGCAGCTTCACCAGGTTGACGAGTACGCCGAGACCCAGGTGTCCCACGGTATACGCCATCGCGCCGGCGACGCCGATCGGCGCGAAATACATCACAATGTTGGTGAAGCGAAACATCGCCTCGCTCAGGCTCTCGAAGAAGCGGAGCAGCGGCGCGCGCTTGGCCTCGCCCACCTTGGCCAGCGCGATGCCGAAGATGATGGCGAAGACCGCGACCTGCAGGATCTGTCCTTCGGCCACGCTCTTCGCGATGTTTTCGGGAAAGATGTGCAGGATGAAGTCGTCCCAATGCGTCGGGGGCGGAACGACCATCGGCGCTCCGGCGACCTGGGTCTCCACGGCCGCCATATTCAGGCCCACGCCGGCCTTCGACACGTTGATCGCGACCAGACCGATGACCAGCGCCAGCGTCGTCGCCACCTCAAAATAAATCAGCGACTTGATGCCCATCCGTCCAACGCTCTTCAGGTCTCCATGCCCCGCAATGCCCACCACCAGCACCGACAGGATCAGCGGCGCGACGATGGTCTTGATCAGCCGCAAAAATATGTCCGAGAACACTCGCAGGCTCTCGCCGAACTGCGGTGCATCGAAGCCAATCTCGGCTCCCACAACCATCGCCACGAACATCCAGGGAGTAAGGCTCTTCTGCCGCCATGCGGCCGCGCATAGCAGCACCATCGACGCCCAGCGCAACCCGCGCCCGAAGCCCGCGACGAAGTCCGCCGACGCGCCGAAGTGCGGGCTCCAAAAATGCAGGGCCGCACCGAATGCCAGCAGCGCCAGCGCCGTCACGATCAGCGCCCAGTCTTTCCGCGTTATCGCCACAGACTTCCCTTCGTCACCCGTTTGGTTTATGCCGGTGCCCCGAAGGATATCAGCCCGCCTGCATCGTGCGTAATTCTGCGACAGTTACCCCTGCGACGATGCGGCGCAGTCTTGCGCCGATGAAGCATGCAGGCCTGGTCGTCTCACTCAGATGTACATCTCACTCCGGCGGCGGAGGCTTCGAATCGTAGTCGTACAATAGTCCGATGCGACGCTATTCGACGTCCTCCGCCGTTGTTTTTCTCCTCCTTTTTCTCGCCATCCATGCCGGTGCGCAAACTCCTCTGCCGATGCCTTCGCAGGGCTTGTCCTACCCGCTTAACAAGCCGCGGACCATCAGCCCACTGACGCAACCGACACTCTCGCCGGGCGTAATCCAGTTGATGGAGCTCGAAGGCCGCTTCGCTCAGGACGTCGCCAAAGGCGGCGGCAAGGCGTTCGCCTCATGGTTTGCTGAAGATGCGGTGACACTCAACAACGGCAAACCAGCCGTGATGGGTCATCGCGCCATTGCCGCCACCGCCGTGTGGGACCCGAAAACCTATCAGTTGACCTGGGCGCCAGAGGGCGCGCAGATGGGCCCGTCGGGCGATACCGGCTTTACGTGGGGCCACTACGAGGCGCATTCGGTCGACCGCAACGGCCAGCCCGTCGTCTCGTCGGGACGCTACATTACCTTCTGGAAGAAGGTCGCCGACGGCTCATGGAAGGTCGCGATGGACGCCAGCGCCAACGACGCTCCCGCCGAAGGCGACTGCTGTACCCTTTCCAAACCATGATTTCCACAGACAGAGCACCCAGGTACCCTGCCAAAAGGTTACCGTTGTGCAGTTTTCAGCCCCAACGTGGGAGTGTCATGGAGGGTACCAGTGGATATCCTCCGTTCAGTGTCCATGATCGAATCTCTGCCCAGCGCCGAGCAGCCCAGGCTCCAGACTCTCGATCAATACGAGTTGCTGGAGATGCCGCACGACCCTGCCCTCGACGACATCTCCCGTCTTGCCGCGCAGATATGCAATGCCCCCGCGGCCGCGATTTCGATGGTGGAAAAAGACCGCATCTCCTTTCTTTCGCGCGTGGGCATCGAGATCACGCAGGCGCCGCGCCACACGCTGCCGTGCGAGACCACTCTCGCGGGCGACGGCATCTACCAGATTCCCGACGCCCGCCGCGACCCCGACTACGCTCCCGGCGGCATCCCCGTCGGCGACCGCCGTTACCGCTTCTACGCTGGAGCGCCCATCGTCATGCCGTCGGGCGCCGCGATCGGCTGCCTCTGCGTGTACGACACAGCGGCGCGCAAACTGACGTCCGCACAGCTTGAGTCGCTCGATTCGCTGAGCCAGATGATCGTGACGCGGCTGGAGTTGAACGTCCGCGCGCGCCAGATGGACCGCGGCGCCCGCGCCCGCCAGCGCGTCGAAAACGCGCTCACCGTCGAGCGCAACTTCGTTTCCGCCGTGCTCGATACCGTGGGCGCACTGGTCGTCGTATTCGACACCGCCGGCCGCATCGTCCGCTTCAACCGCGCCTGCGAAAGCATCTCCGGCTACGCCTCGTCGGAGCTGGTGGGCAAGTACGCCTGGGAACGCCTTATCCCCGAAGAAGATATCGGCGAGTACATCCAAAACTTCGAGCGCATCCGCCTGGGCGGTTTTCCCGCGGCGTATGAGAATTTCTGGATCGCATCCGACGGCACGCGGCGGCGCATTTCATGGTCGGCTACCGCGCTGCTCGACTCCCACGACCAGGTCGCCTTCGTCATCGCTACGGGCATCGATGTTACCGTGCAACGGGTGGCGGAGTCGGCCATCCGCGAGAGTGAAGCGCGCTACCGGCAACTGGTCGAAGGCTCGCTGGGCATGGTCTTTACGCACTCGCTCGATGGCGTGGTCCTGTCGATCAACGAGCACGGAGCGCAGGGCATCGGCCGCGGCGTTTCGGAGGTCGTCGGCCACTCCATCGCGGACTTCATCCAGCCCAACCGCCTGCACCTTCTGGACGCTTACTTCGATTCACTGCTCCAGACCGGCGAAGCCCAGGGCCTGTTCTATCTCACCCACTCCAACGGCGAAGAACGCGTGACGGCCTATCGCAACCGCCTGATCGAGGAGCCCGGACGCCAGCCTTACATCCTCGCGTTCAGCGTCGACATCACCGAGCAGGTGCGCGCCGAAGACCAGTTGCGCAAACTCATTCGCGAGTCCAACTCCGTGCTCGAGTCGGTCGGCGACGGCATCTATGGCATCGACCTCGAAGGCATCGTCACGATCGTCAACCCCGCGGCGGCGCAGATGCTCGGCTACAAGCCCGAGGAAATTCTGGGCAAGAACATGCACGACCTCACGCATCACACCTACCCTGATGGGACGCCGTACCCGCAAGCCGATTGCCCTATCCAGCGGTCCATCACGAACCGCGAAACTATCCGAATCTCGAACGAAGTTTTCTGGCGCAAGGACGGCACGAGCTTCCCCGTCGAATACGTTGCCCGCCCGCAGATCGAATCGCAACTCGACCTCGGCGAAGCGGAAGCCGCTCGCATGAGGCGGGGATTTGCCTCGTCGCCGTCGCAGGCCCTGGTCGGCCTGCCGGAAGCGTCCAGCGATGCCGCGAACGATACTCCCGCGGAGGAAGATGTCCGCGCGGTCGGCGTGGTCGTCGCGTTCACCGACATCTCCGCGCGCAACGCGCTCGACCGCATGAAGGATGAGTTCATCTCGACCGTCTCGCACGAATTGCGCACCCCGCTGACATCTCTGCGCGCCGCGCTTGGGCTGGTGGCCGGTGGCGCCCTGATGGAACGCCCCGAAAAAATGCGGCAGATGATGGACATCGCCATCGGCAACACCGATCGCCTGGTCCGCCTGGTCAACGACATTCTGGATTTGGAAAGCATCGGCTCCGGCAAGGCCGAGTTGCACAGCACGATGTGCTCGGTAGGCGACCTGTTCCGCCGCAGCACGGCGCTGCTGCAAACGTCCGCCGCCAAGGCCAACATCCGGTTCGTCTTCGAGGCCAACGGCGTCAGTGTATGGGCCGACCCCGACCGCATCCTGCAAACGCTCACCAACCTCGTCTCGAACGCCATCAAATTTTCGCCCAACTCCGCCGTCGAACCGTGCGAAATCCGCCTCACCGCGCACTACGCCACAGCCGGGGAAGCGCTGATCGAAATCGAGGACCACGGCCGCGGCATCCCCGAAGACAAGCTGCAGATGATCTTCGACCGCTTCAAGCAGGTGGATGCGTCGGACTCGCGCGCCATGGGCGGCACCGGGCTGGGGCTAGCAATTTGCCGCAGCATTGTGACGCAGCATGGTGGGCAGATATGGGCGACGAGCAAGCTGGGTGACGGATCGACGTTCCACTTCACGCTGCCGACGCAACCCAGCAATAATTTGCGGTAGCCCCTACGGCAGCCGTTGCAGATCGCGTTCAGCCCGGATAATACGCATGACACGAATCCCGCCAGAAGCAATTCTGTAGAAAATCAGATAGTTTTTGTAAGGAAGAGCCGGTCACGTGAAGACTGGAGGACTCATCCGCTTTAAAGACGGTCTTCCAATTCGAGGATTCTGGCCAAGAAGTTCGCAGTTTCGATAGATTGCCTGCTCGACGCTGTCGGCCGCATCGGCACTATCTTTCGCAATATATATCCAGTGTTGAAAGATATCTCGCTGGGCTTTCGGGCTTAGCTTATATCCACTCACGCTGCTGAACGCTTCGCGAGAAATCCTTTCTTCCACTCCGCAATCTCGCGTTTAGCGTCTTCGGGATTGAGCCATCCGTCGCGCTCTGCCGACTCCCAACCCTCTTCCATCATCGCCTCGAGAGCATCGCGGTTCTCGCGAAGATAGAGCTCGGCTTCATGGACCGCGGTGAGTTGCGACGCGAGATATGCCTCAGCGTTCTCATACCCCAACGCCTGGGCATCTTCCACCACAATCGCTTCGAGTTCCGGAGTCAATGTAATCGCCATGGCGTCAGAATACACCGCTTGCCGTTTCCCGAAAAACGGTGCTAAGCGCCACAGCAACCGGCCGATTTGCTTAGAAGCCAAGCACTGTCGGTGAGATTTCGCTCACCGCGAACAACTCGGACAATCAATCCATTTGCGTGATGGCGTAATATGTCAATAGCAATATTTCCGTCTTTCATATGGCACCGGCGGGGCGGGCCGGACAGTTCGACAATGTCGACCGTCGATAGCGCTTCGCAGCCGGGATTGCCTGTAGCCATCGCCGCAAAGGTGCTCCAACATGAAATCGCTTTCACGCCTCTCTTCTCTCGCACTTGTCGCAGCGTGTTTCCTCCTGAGTGCTTCCCTGCTTCGGGGGCAGCCGGTCCACCCGCGACTTCTTCCCGCCCCTGTGCAGATCGAGTATGGAGATGGCTCGCTCGATTTGAGCGAGCTGTGTCTTGCCCGCGTCACGCCCTCCACGAAAGAAGACGACTTCGCGTTGCAGACGTTGACCGACGGGCTGCACTCAGGGCTTCGCGCGTGCGGACACGGCAAGAGTCTGCCGATAAGGCTGGAACGGACTGGAGACATCGGCGCACTTCCGATGCCCAACGAGACGCCGGGGCCGAATTCTCGCGAGGCATACAGCATCACGATTTCGCGCGATGGGGTTTCGATTGGCGGACGCTCGTCCGCAGCCGTCTACTACGGCGTGCAAACTCTTCTCCAGATGGTTGAGCGCGATGCACACGGAGCATCCCGCCTGCCTTTCGCCACGGTACACGACTGGCCCGCTCTCAGCTATCGCGGAACATTGATGGACGCGGGCAGCGAGGGGCCCATGCTTACCCTGGACGAGGTCAAGCATCAACTGGACTTCATCGCGAAATGGAAAGGCAATCAATATTTCTTTTATTCGGAAGGAAACATTGAGCTGCATGAATACCCGCTGCTGAATCCCGACGCGCGCTTCACCCAGCAACAGGTCCGCGAGATCGTTTCGTATGCGCGCGACCGGCACATCGATGTTGTGCCGGCGGTGGAGATGTATGCGCATTTACACGACCTCTTCCGCATCGAAAAGTATTCCGATCTCGCGGACTTTCCGCACGGCACCCAGTTCAACCCGAACGATCCGCGCGTGCAGGCCATGCTTCAGGATTGGGCGAACCAGCTCAATGCGTTGTTCCCCAGCAAATTTGTCGACGTCGGCTTCGATGAAACCTGGAGCCTTTTGAGGGCGAGTGAAAAAGGCAAAGCGGACTCGATGGCGGTGCAGCTCTTCATCAAGCAACTCACAACTGTTGCCGGGATGTTTCAAGCGCAGGGCAAAACGGTGATGGCATACGCCGACATCATGGTGAAAATTCCGGGAATCGTCCCCCGGCTTCCGAAAGGCCTGATCGCCCTTCCCTGGTGGTACGAGCCCTTTGGCGATGCGCAGTACAAACGCTGGCTCGAACCGCTGGTGGCGGAGCACGTGCCGCACATCGTCACGTCGGGAGTCACGAGTTGGGACTCGATCGCGCCCGATTACTCCAAGAGTTTCGAGAACATCGACAGCCTTCTTGTCGCGGGCCGCAAGTCGCACTCCCTGGGTCTGCTGAACACGCTTTGGACGGATGACGGTCAGACCCTTCTACAGATGTCGTGGCCGGGCATCGCTTATGGCGACGCCGCTGCTTGGCAACAGGCGCCGATGCAGCGCGAGACTTTCTTCGCGGACTACAGCAGGATTCAATATCCGCCAGAAATAGCCGCCGATTTCTCCGCCGCCCTCACCAGCCTGGACGCGGCGGAAACGAGTTTGCAAAAGGCGATCGGCAACGAAACCATGAACGCCTTCTGGAAGAATCCCTTTCGCCCAAGCTTGTTGCAGGCGCTGAAGCCGAAGCGTGAGGACCTGCGCCAGGCCCGCCTGCATGCGGAAGATGCACTGGAACATCTTTACGCCATCAAAGCTGCTGCTCCCGGCACACCGCACATCGACACCTTCATCGTCGGCGCGCGGATCATCGATCTGGCGGGGATGAAGTTCATCTACGCCGGAGAGATTTCGGACGCCTGGCAGACGCTTCCCCCACACCCCACTCGGGAACAGTTGATGGATGTGCTTGGACAGGACATTTCCAACGAAACACATAGCCGCATCATGGATATGATGGACGGCCTTACCGAGACCCGAAGAAGCTACAAAGCTGCGTGGGCAGAGCAGTACACCCCCTATCGCCAGGGAACGGCCTTGGGGCGGTGGGATGCGGAGTATGAATTCTGGCGCCGCGCACAGGCGAAATTTGAAGATCTGCGCACAGGATTCAAGACCGGAAATCCCCTTCCAACAGTGCAACAACTCACATCGACCGCTCACTAGCGATGGGCCTCCCTCGCCGTCACGCTGCGTGGCTCCGGCGCGTTTGGGTCACACCTTAGCGGGGATAATAGGCCGCCTCCGCATCGGCGGAAGCAGGCGCATCCGGCGAAAAGCTGTAGACACGCCGGAAGCGCTCCCCCGGCCTCGGGTCCCAGTTGCGCCACGATGCAGGATTGGTGTCGGCCGCGCGAGACTTTGGGCCTTCGCCATTGCCGTTGACGGCGCACACGCAATACTCCGTGAGCCCGGACGTTGGCTTTCCATCGTTTTCAGGCACGGCGAGGGGAGCCTGAATACCCTCGCGTTTGTCCCGATAGAGCCGATCCAGTCCGCTATACAGGACCTGAAATTCACCGCTTCCGGCAGCCCGCGCATAGAGCCGGTACTCAGTGACGCCGAGGACTTCGCCCCACGTGAGAGTGGCGGCGCCATCGGACAGCTCAACGTGCAGGCCGTCGGGCGGGGCGGGTGGATCGCTGCTGACGTAGAGAGGATATTCCGGCCCGGGCAAGCTCTCATGCAATGCATTCAACGCAACGGCGCGGACGTGGACCTTGTCTCCGTTGGGAAGATCGTTGACTTCGATCTCGTGATTTGCCTGCACGCTGATTGTCGACCAAGTGACGCCATCGTCCTTGCTCAACTCGAGCCGATACTTCGATGCGGAAGCCACCGGAGCAACGAAAACCCGTGCTCCTCCTGCCCGGTTCACAGTTCTTACAATGTGCGGCGCGATAGGGACCGGCAGCGCGTCGGTCAACTCCCAATGGTGGTGTCCGGCTTGCAGGTTGAGGACAAGTCCACCCGCTTCCGGCTGGCTGGCCTGTGCCTCGCCGTCGATGTAGAAACGCATCCCGGAATTCGCGAAAGCAGCCGAAAGCAGAGTTGCGGTGGAAGGCTTTGGCGCGTAGTATTCCCCGCGCGGAGGCTGACCGGGAACCATCGATCCGCCGATGCCGAGATCGGTGTCGGTCGTGACGAAGACAAGCCCCGACACGCCGATCCGAGTTCCATGAAACATCGCGAACTCCGACGCATCCTTTCTATGACGAATCAATCCCGCCGTTCCGTCGAAGGAAGCTGTTGCGTCGCTGAAGTGAATCGGTTTGGAGCTGCGAAAGATCATGTCGTCGATGCCATCGGCAACCACGCGGCAACCGTAGGGCGTCGCTTTCGATTGGAGATCGCCGCGGTGACTGACCACCGCCATCGAATCTCCCGAGCCGTCGAACCACACGCCTGTGGATGTGGCCGTCTGCATGTCCGTGCGTTGCGCCGACGCGGGTTGCAGCAGATGGATGGCAGGAAGTTCGTCTCCGCGGCGCACAAACCACGACAGCCGATGCACCACGGACGGATCTCGGACCTGGTCATACAGCACAAAGTAGTCGTGGCCGGACAGCAGAACGCTGCGGCCGACGTACTCGGGGAACGAATACGGCGTAGCGTCTTCCCGCGGCACGATCTCCATAAACTGGCCACCGTTCAGGTCGTAGAAAGGACGCGACAATACATTCTTGCCTACAGAGCGAAACTCTCCGTCCTTGAAGACACCGAAGTTCGTGCAGAAGTCCGTGTCGGCATCGCGGCGGTCACCACCGTCTTCCGAGCCGTTGAAGCCATACGCCTTTCCGGCGGCGAAGAAATACAGCGCGCCGCATCCTCCCTGCCCCGCCCAGCCCCAGCGATAGTTCGGGCCTTCGTCGATCTGCTGCAGATGAACGGAAACCTCATCGGGCGTGCCCACGGCAGCGCGCAGCACAACGCCATAGCCCGTGTGCTTGCGGCTGCGCAAATGCGGATTGGTGCCGCGATTCTCCGGCTCGCGATACATGATGTCGTCCCAGGGCGGCGCGCTGCCGGGCGCCGATTCGGCGTCCCTGTCCGTCGGCCGAGAGGCCCACATGGCGTGCTCCGCCGCCATCGGCGCGTACTGTCGCAGACATGTGCCGAGATACCAAAGCGACCTCGGCGGCATGCGCCGTTCCGAATGAGCGCCGATGGGCGGATACACTCGCCGCGGCCCCTCGCCCGGCCCAACCACGCCCCAACTGCGGCCATTGTCGACCTTCAGCATGTTGCGATATCCCTCCGGGCTTTCGCCTTCATACGGAGCGGAAAGTGCATTCACCAGCCAGTCGGCCATCTCCGCAAGTTGAGGCGTTGCAAAACGCTGCACGCCATCCAACTTTCGCAACAGGAACGCCGTTCGCAGGGCCGGCCGGAGAAACGCGAAGACATACGTCCCAATGTCCTCCGTCCATCGTCCACCATCTGCGTCCCACGTCTCAACGGCGGCGCGCGTGTTGTATCGCGTGTTCAACTCCATGCACTTCTGCCACATGTCCGCCCACGTGGACGACATCGGATGCTCCGGAAACAGAAACGACATCGCCGGCGGCGCAAACTTTACGTCGGCAAGATAGTTCGGGTGCCCGCTGAGCATGGGAACAACCGGCATGAATTCGTCGCCGCCCTGCACGTAGGCCAGAAACAGATACATCGCTGTGAGCCGCGCACGTTGCCGCTCGTTCATGGCGGCGTTCAGGCGATTGAAGCCGTCGATCCACGATCCCTCGATGCGCCGGCTTGGCACCGGACTGAAATTCACGATGCCCCGGCCCGGCAGCGGACCTGCACCATCCATTTGCCGCGCGCCAGTGACAGGCAGAGTGCAGACGTAGGGCAGCGTCATCACGCTCTGCTCAAGCTGCGCTGGTTCCTTCGCCGATCCGCCGGTGAAAATCACCGCCTGACGACGCGAACTCTCCGGATATTCAAGCACCCAGTCCTTCACGCGATTGAGATCGATCGTGCCGTAGCGGTTTTGGAGAAACAGTGTGTGCGAGGTATAGCCGAGCGGCACCTGATAGGCGACTCCGTTCTTCTCGACAGGCTGCGAATTTTGCAGCAGTTCGCGCATGGTCTCCTTGTCTTTGACGTGGTCGTAAAAGGCGAGGCACATCGAGCGGCAGCCGCGGGCGAACGGCCATTTCCAAGAGAACTTTCCATCGCCATAGAAGGTCCGTACCTGTAACGCCGGCGATTCAAGCTCATACGCGTATTCGTGGTCTCGCCATTCCGTCGCGTTGTCGATGAACACACCGAGCGCGTCGTTCGCGTGCTCATTCCAAAAGTTCGCCCAATTGGCGATCAGGAAATTCCCCGGCGCGGGCTGGTAGATGCCGAGCACGATCGGCAATTCGCCCGAAGGCATCACTTCAGGATAGATCGGCCGGCTGGAGCCGCATCGTGCGTCGAGGTTATGCCACGGCGCATCGATGCGCTCCCACACATATTCGTCGTAGTCGAGGACTTTGTCGGGCACAGGAAAGGGGTGATTGGGCGCCTGGCGGTAGGTTGGGTTCAGCTCGGTCCAGTCGCATGTAAAAGCGCCACGCGCTCCCGGCCGCAGACCGTCCATATTCTCGCGCAGGCGAACGAAATCGAAACCGCCATCGCACTGAACGCTCGCAACATACCGCGAGCCGCCCACGGTTTCATACGTAAGCTCGTAGGCGATGAACAAGGGACCGTTGGCCACACGGTTGGCGGCAATGCGTGTGACTCGATCCTCGGAAATGCTGAGAGTGGACGATCCAATCCAGGGGCCGCCGCGTGAAACTTGCATTACCGGGCCCGGCGCATTTCCGTGGACGGCCTGGGTCGCGGGTATGCGTACGCGCATCGCTCCGGAATCGAGGACGATGGTATTGCCCTCGTGAGTTTCGTGGGCTTGGGAAGCGCTTGCACCGGGAGCCTCGGCGGCGGAGAGAACGAACTCGCGACGCCCGCCACTGGGCAGGTCCGAGACAAAATGCAGCGTAGCGGAACGAATGCCGTCCTTATCGCGAACGACTTCCGAGAACTGAATGGGAACCTGTTCGAGAGTATCCACACGAGTCAGCCGCAGCCGATCGAGATCGACGGAAGTGTGAAACTCGATTGGATAACCAAGCAGAGTCCGCGGCCACCAGTAAAAGGGATGGTCCAGAGGATCGTGCAGCACAAAGTGAATTTCGCGAAACTTGTCCCATACCGCCGGTTTCCCCGGTAAAGCTTCCCCGCGCGTCTGCGCCAGGGCCGTGGACATCATGGCAGGGAAAGAGAGAATGCTGATACAGAACGATCTGCGGTCCACTTGGGCTACTCCAGTTTGGCGCTGTTATGCGTTCGTTGCGCTTGAAATGCGGCGAAGGAACAGGAAAACGTCGCGGGCCGCCGGTTTCCTTCGTTGCAAGCAATATGTCTGGCGTGTCGTGCTCGGCGAACTCCACCCGCCCCGGATGTAGTATGCGCCAACCGCGAGCAGGTGTGCTCAAATGACGATCTCTGCAATCGCCTTGTTTTACGACTGCTCCGCGGCGCGCACCAGCCAGGTCTTCATCGTGCCGGCGTCCACCAGACCGGCTTGTTGGAAACGAAGGCTGCCGCCAACGAATACGGCAAAATTCGGAATGCCTCGCACGTTATACCGCGAGGCAAGTTCCGGAAACTTCTCGGTGTCGACCTTAAGCACGACGGCCCGGCCTGCGAGGTCTTGCGCGACTTCCGCAACATGCGGCGCCGCCGTGCGGCACGGTCCGCACCACGACGCCCAGAAATCGACCAGGACCGGGACCTTGCTGTCTCGAACAATTTCGTCGAACTCCGCGGGGCTTACCGCGATGGGCTCAGCCATCGGCGACAGTGTTGTTTTGCAGGCGCCGCACTTTCCTGTGTCGGCAATGTGTTTTCCGGGAATGCGGTTCGGCTTCCCGCAAGATGGGCAATTTCGTATGACGGCCATGGCGAAGTCCTTATTCAGTTGCCGCTCATCAGTATTTCGCAGACGTTGCCACCGCGACAACACCCCTGTTGTGGACAATGCCGGGAGGCGGCCCCGCACACTTTTCGCGTGGGTAGAAAGTTTGATTCTGTTGTTGAGGATTCAATGGTCGGGGCGCTCAGATTCGAACTGAGGACCCCCTGCTCCCAAAACAGATTCGCGCATTTCGGCTAAATCATTGAAAACATGGACTAAACAAGTCTTTTGGAGTCAATGAAACTTGTGGTTTTGTGAGGTTCCGCCTACATCGGTGAGGTTTTGTCGTACTCAATTTTGACTACAGTCGATCCGACCCGCCCAGTTGTTCTCAATTCTGACGATCCAGGACTGACTCGCTTCCACACGCGGACTTCGCGTTACTGATCTCCTCAATGAGTGCATTGGCGACTTTGCGTAAACCGAGGACCGCCATTTTGAGATCACAGGTTCTTGGCGCGTTTAGTGCTACGGATACGCGGAGGTTGTCGCGATAACTTCCGAGTGGCCTGTGACCTGGAAGCTATGGCCTATTCTCAACAAGCGCGCTTGAGCCACGGCTTGTCATCACCGAATCACCTCAGGCTGGGAGGCAACTGTGGATAATGAGCTGGGGGAGTCTATTCGATGGCGCTAATTTCTTTCGCGGAGATGCAGAACGTGATTGCCTCGGCATTCATCAATGCAGGCATGAAGGAGCAGGAAGCCCAGCAGTGCGCGCGGATCCATACCGAATCGACGCTCGATGGCGTGAACTCGCATGGTTTGAACCGGGTTGCCCGCTTCGTGGATTACATCGGCAAGGGTTGGATCAATCTCGCTGCCAAGCCGAAGCTGGTGAAGCAATTGGGGGCCGTCGAGATCTATGATGGAGGGCGAGCGCCCGGGGTACTCAACGCGATCTTCTCCACCGATCGTGCGATGCAGATGGCTTCGCAACAGGGGGTGGGAATTGTCGCTCTGCGGAATACAACTCACTGGATGCGCGGCGGTGCCTACGGCTGGCGTGCCGCGGATCAAGGTTATGTGGCGATCAGTTGGACGAACACTGAATCCGTTATGCCCGCGTGGGGCGCCAGGGACACGCGCGTCGGCAACAATCCCTTCGTCATGGCCGTCCCGAGAAAGAAGGGTCACATTGTGCTCGATATGGCAATGTCGCAGTATTCCTACGGCAAGCTGCAGACGACCAGGCTGAAAGGTCGCAAACTGCCGTTTCCGGGTGGCTTCGATAAGGAAGGCAACTTGACCGATGAGCCGGGGCCGATCGAGGCTTCCATGCGGATACTGCCCATGGGCTATTGGAAGGGGGCGGGCTTTGCCATCATGCTGGACGTGCTGGCAGCGGTGCTGTCTGAGGGTGCGCCGACCAACGCCATCGATAAGATCCAGGAGGGTAGCTGCACCGGCTGTTCACAGATATTCATCCTGATCGACCCGGCGAAGCTCGGTGGGGAGACATTTACAGAGGAGATCGCGGACAGCGTGGTCGACTATATGCACGAGTCGATTCCGGCGGAGAACGGCACCGGAGTTCTTTATCCAGGCGAAAATGCCCTAAGCACTAGACACAAGCAGATGAAAGAGGGAATCCTTGTCGACGACGGCGTGTGGAGCGAAGTGCTGACACTGGCTGCGAAGAAGGGGTGACGAGTTGGGCATGCACGGTGGATTAGCGGTCGAAAGCCCTCTCGAGCTGAGTGCAGCAGAAGAAGACGCTCTCTATCACAAGGTCATTCTTCACACCGTGCCGCTATTCTTCCTCGGGTTCGTGCTTTCCTACCTCGATAGGGTCAACATCAGCCTCGCGAAGCTGCAAATGCAGGCGGATTTTGGGCTGTCGGAACACGCGTTTGCCATCGGGGCCAGCATTTTCTTCTGGGGCTACATGCTCTTCGAGATTCCCAGCAATCTGCTACTCCAGCGCGTGGGAGCACGGGCATGGATTGCGCGCATCATGGTCACCTGGGGCATCGTGTCCATGCTCATGATCTTCTCGCGCAACCAGAGCGCGTTCTATTCGTTGCGGCTGCTTCTGGGAATCTGCGAGGCCGGCTTTGTGCCAGGAGTGATGTACTACACCAACACGTGGTTTCCAGCAAAGCGGCAGAGTCGGATGTACTCGATTTTTCTCATGGCCTTGCCGATCTCGATCATGCTGGGCGCGCCGCTATCGGGGGGTATTCTGCAATCGATGCAGGGTGTTGGCGGCCTGAAGGGATGGCAGTGGCTGTTCTTGCTGGAGGGGGTACCTTCCGTCGTGCTTGGCATCGCTATCCTCGTACTGCTCAAGAACAAACCACGGGATGTTTCATGGCTGACAGACAACGAGAAGGCCTTTGTTGAATGGAACGTCGCACGTGAGGCAAGGAACAAAGTTCATCGACTCTCCGATGCCTTGCGGACGAAGAGTATCTACATCCTGATCGTCATGATGATCCTGTTCAACACCGCTTTCTATGGGCTGACGCTCTGGATGCCGACTGTCTTCCGCAAGACAGGCATTACGAATGATTTTCACATTGGGCTCTATACGGCCATTCCCTTCGGCGTGGCTGCATTCGTCATGTACTTCAATGCACGGCAGGCTGAACGCACCGGCAAGCAGCGAATGCACGGGACGCTCGCTGTGCTCATCGCGTCCGTGGGACTCTTTCTCGCGACCTATGCACACGACAAGTTCTGGTTTGCGCTCGCGATGCTGACGCTGGCCGCATCCGGGATTCTGGCGGTGATGCCGATCTACTGGGCGCTGCCCGGACGCCTTCTTTCGGGATCGGCGGCAGCCGCGGGGCTTGCACTGATCAACTCTGTCGGCAGCCTTTCCGGTGTAATGGGTTCGCTCATCATCGGGTATGCGGGCATCCAGATTGGGATGTACATCCTTGCGGCATCCTTGTTTTGTTGTGGCATCCTCTTTTACGCAAACTATCCCCATGCCACGATCCAGGAGCAATCATGATTGCAGCTGTCCTGCATGAACCAAAGAAGATCGTCATCGAAGAGCACGACGTGCCCATACTTCTGCCGGGCCAGGTACTGATTCGCGTGCGGGCCGGTGGCATCTGCGGATCAGATCTTTCCTACTATTTCAAAGGTAAGAGCGGCGACTTCGCATTGCGCGAGCCGTTCGTCTTGGGCCATGAGGTCGCGGGCGAGATCGCCGAGATGAGTGAAGGCGTCAGCGGCCTGCGGGTTGGCGGCAGGGTCGCCGTCAACCCCGGAGTGGCTTGTGGGCGCTGCCGTTTCTGCGTCAAGGGCATGCCGAATCACTGCCTGAACATGCGCTTCATGGGCAGCGCGTCCACTTTTCCGCATATGCAAGGAACGTATCGCGAGTTCATCGCGGTTGCCGCACACCAATGCATCCCGGTCCCTGACTCGCTGGATTTCGCCCAGGCCTCGATGGCCGAGCCCCTCGCAGTGGTGCTGCACGCCTTGCGGCGGGCAGGCTCGCTGGTGGGGTCCAGGGTACTGGTCGTTGGTTGCGGTCCCATCGGTTGCATGCTGATCGCGGCGGCCAAACGGGCAGGCTCACATCAACTTGTCGCGGTCGATCTTGCCGAGAAGGCGTTGAAAATGGCCGCGCAATTAGGTGCGGATCAGACCGTGCTCGCCGATGACCAGAGCACGATCGATTCATGGTCGCTCCAGCGCGGAACTTTCGACGTCGTGTTTGAAGCTTCCGGAAGTCCTGCCGGCCTGGATACCACGCTGCGGGCCGCAATTGCGGGCGGACGCGTGATCCAGGTTGGCAATCTGCCGGCGGGGCAGTCGCCTGTGGCAGCTAATTTGGTGATGTCGAAAGAACTGCTCTACCAAGGCTCATTCCGATTCAACCCGGATGACTATGTGATCGCGGTTGAAGAAATCGTCTCCGGTCAGATTGACCTCAAGCCACTCATGACCCACACTTTTCCGCTAGCTGAGGCGAACCGTGCCTTCGAGGTTGCGCTGGACCGTTCGCAGTCCATGAAGGTCCACCTCAGTCTGGCCTAGCCCAAGGACGACCTATTTCCAGAAGCACATGTTAGCGAATCTGCTCTACCCAAACGGTTAACATGCGCTTCTGGTCACTCAACTCCACGACTGACGGCTGCTCGAAAGCGGGGCTACAGGTCAGTTCTTTGAAGTCGGTCAGTGTTCACCGACGATGTGCGCGATCCTGGCTCTGCATCAGTTGTTGGCAACAAGTCAATGCACTCATTGAGCCCTGATCGGGAGAGTTGGGCGTTGCGGGTGGACAGTCGGCTACCGATTGCGTTAGCGAGCGGACCTCTGCCTTGACTGACGTGGTTTGGGTGTAACCCACAAAAAACGTGATCACACTGGCCATATTTAGGTCAGTGGAAGCCGCAGGCACCGTGTCAGCACCCTATAGACCTCTGCCGTTGGCCACTTCACGCATGACTCACTTCTTGCGTGGCCAACGCTCGCGCCGATAGCTGTCGAAGCGATCCGTGTCCAGTTCTTCAAGGGGGTTATGCTCTGCCGTTCGATACTTGAGCGGACGCTTCGCCCACAGTAAGACAAGCGAGCGTCTGTACGCGGGCATCTTCACGCGACAGACAGCTGCAGCATCAGGTTTGCCTTGCTTCGAGATCAGACAATCGATCGAAGCTGGTGAGTGAATTCGCACGCGCTTTCATGCGGCGCATCTCGCCTTAAAAACGAGTCCATCAGGCTTCTCTACCCCCCGCACTTCTCTCGAAATATGGATCTGCTGGTTATAGATCTGTACCTAATTCGTCGTCTGACCATGTAACCCTACGGCCGGGCGCTCTGCGAGGGCGTGATCCAATCCGACCTGCTCTCCGGACCACACCATCTTTGCGGTCCAGGGCCTCGGCGGATCACTCCAGAATGGGTCGGTTGCAGGAAGTCCTAGCGGAAGGAAAACGGCGGAACAGAGATAGAGGCTTCCTGTCGAAATATAGGATTCGGCGAGCGAAGGTTGGTGACCAAAAAACCCGACCCTGAGCCAACCTTTCTCATCGAACATTCCAGGCGCATCCAGCATTCTCCTCATCACAGCCGTCAACGCAGAGCGTACCTGCGACGGTGCGATCGGCTCAGGAAGAGCTCGCCGCAATGCCATCTCGGCGAGCAGATGAAATGCGCCAAAGCGATAGCAGAGCGAACGGCCGACAGGCGGAAAGGCGCCATCGGGACCGATCAGTCTTTCCTGAATCGCAGCGTATCGGCGCGCTCGATTGTGTATTCGCTCTTTGTAGGCATTCCATGCATTCGTTTTTTTTCCGATCTCGTCGAGCACGTTCAGCAAGAGAGGATGGATAACAAAACTGTTGTACGAATCAAAATGGAATTCAGGACCATCTCCGTACATGCCGTCGCCCTTGTACCAGGTGTCCATCGTGCGCACCGCATAATCAACGCGCATCGGATCCCACCACACGCCCATACGAGATAACGCGGCCTCGACCATGGCTGAAAAGAGCAACCAGTTATTGTAGCCGGGCTTAATCTGGCGGGAGGACTCGAAGGCGGCGACCACATTGCGTTGGGTCTTTGCATCCAGTTTGCCCCACAATTCAGTAGGTGCATGAACGATGGCGAGCGCTAGAAACGCGGTGTCTACGACGGGCTGCGTACCCTTGTTGAAGTTCATGAAGTCCGGTGATGCCGGATCAGTAGCTGAAGCGATGGCTTTGCGAGACAGTTCCGCATAGTCGGCTCGTAGTCCGCCTTCGGCGCCTCCGCTGGGGCCGGATTCGAGCCAGGGTGCCATGCCGGTGAGAAGGCGCCCGATCGCCTCCAGATATGTGAACTGCTTGCGCTGTTCGAGATTTCCGGCGGGGGCCTCCACCGGCATGCGCTCCTTCAACTTGCCTTCACTCAAAGAGCGCAGCACCGGGTCTGCGATCTTAATCATGGATTGCAACCAGTAATCGCGGTCATTCTGTTTCGGGTTCTGAACTGAAAAGGCAGATCCATCGATGGAAGTGATCATCCCGAGTGCTGCAGTCGCTTGCAGGAAGCCGCGTCTGTCCATAAATTCAATCCTTGTGGTTTGAGTAGAGCGTGTGACAGGGCGAGGGCGGCATTGGTGGTGGGGCGTGGTGCAGCTTGACCGCGGTCCATATCGTATAGTCCGCGGTCAAGTAGGACTTCGAATCAGATTGACCGACGCGAAGCGAATCGCTCTTTCGACTGATGGCTTAGAAACTCAGCCGACCTGAAAAACGCAACTCGCGGTTGGAGTTGCCTACTGTGCTCGTGATGTATCCGAATGAGCCGCCGGTCACGCTCGCGTTAGGGTTGTTGAATTGCGGTGTATTGGTGAAGTTGAATGCCTCGGCACGGAATTCCGCAGCGAACCCCTCTCGAATCGGAAAAGAACGTGCGACGCTAATGCTTGGATTCGTCAGTCCGGGTCCGCGAAGCGAGTGCAATCCTGCAGCTCCGAAACGGCAGACCGCAAGATTCGAGGTCGAGCAACTCGATCCTGACTGAGCCTTCTGGGCGACAGACGGATCCGCGAAGTTAGCAGGATTGAAGTAGGGCCGTGAAGCATTATGGCCGCCGAGGATCATATTCGACTTTGAGACTACGTCGGCAAAGTTATTGCTGGTACCCGCGGTGCTGGGTCCGAGAGAACTTGCGCTGCCGGTAACTGTAAAGGGCGTACCGCTCTCACGGCTCAGCGAACCGCTCACAGACCAACCTCCCAGAATGTATCCTGCGGGCCCGTTCTGGAGAAACGCCTGACCCTTTCCGAACGGAAGCATGTAGTTTCCGAAGATTTCGATGTTATGCGTCCGGTCGAAGCCAGCCACTCCGCGATTGAGGCGCCAATAAGGGATCATGTCAGTGAATGGCCCGCCTTCGCCGTCAGACTGATCACCATAGTCATTGATGGAACGAGACCATGTGTAGTTGACCTGGATGAAGCCGCCGTTGGAGAAACGCTTCTTCGCCTGCGCCTGCAAGGCGTTGTAGTTTCCTGTGCCCATCGGGGTTAGGGAGGTAATTCCGGCCGAGATGCCGTACAACGCTTTCATAGGCTCCTGGGCAGCTGTTTGGCCTGGCGCCTGGTTGGCATTGATGTTGAGGCCGTTGGGAACCTCACGCCTGATTTGTTCACCTACGTATGTGGCGCTCAACGTGACCGCGCCGGGAAACTCTCGCTCCACCGCCGCGTTGTAGCTCTCGTAGTAGCCGCGCCGGTAGTTCAGGGGCAACGTGGTTGCTCCAAGACTTCCCGCGGGCGTGCCAAGAGTGCCGAGGGCAACCGACGGCGAACTGGGGCTCAAGGTCGGGGCAGCCAAAACCGGAATGCCGTCATAATAGGAACTCGTCGGAATGGCCGACCCTTCGCCAATGGTATCCGGCAGTCCGGCGATCAGCGGCGAGACATTCGCGGTATTTCCTACGATCGTCTGCGAGACCACCGAGGGATACGTCGTCAGCACGTTGCGATAGCTGTCCGGGTTGGCTGACAGACCGAAGCCGACGCGAGCCACTGTTTTCGAGTCGATGCGATAGGCAAAGCCAAGGCGGGGCACGACCATGCCTTTTCCAACATGGACCTGGGCGCTTGGAGGAACGCCCGCGGATCCCTCCACATAGAGGTTTCCATCGGCGGGATTGAAGATGTCGAGGCCGGAATGGTCACGCGTGGCGATCGGATAATATTCGTACCGGACGCCGTAATTGACCGTGAGTTTCGCCGTCGCCTGCCATTGATCTTCAGCATAAAACGCCCACACGCTTTCGCGAGAGGTGGCGGGATTGAGATATTGCGTGTCCTTCTGAAGCTGATGCGGCAAGCCCAGCAGAAAGTCAGCCCAGGAGTTGAATACATCCGCGGCCGCTCCCCCCGTTAGCGAAGTTAGGCCGCCCGTGAACTGGAATCCGCCGCGGGGTCCGTAGGTATTCTGGGGCTGGAAGTGGTTGATGGAAAAGCGGTCAAACTCCATGCCGTATCGGGTGGCGTGCTTTCCTTTGGTCCAACTGAGGTTGGCGGCCGAGACGTAAGTGTTATCCCGGAACTGGAACGGATTAGAGTTAGCCGTGTTTCCCATACCCGAGATGGTGGTGAAGTTAAAGCCAGGCTGGCCTCCGCACAGGCTGCAGGTGCCGTTGGTCCCGGGAATGCCGAAGTAATCAGTACCCCAATTCTTCCCGAGGTCGGTGTTTTTGGCCGACATGCCCTGGCGCAGATACCCGGTGTTGGCGTCGAGAAGCAGGTTGGGCCGGAAGGCGTAGGTCCCACCGATTCCAATCGACTGAATCATGCTTGGCGCGTTGCCCGGCTGAGGGTTCGAGCCATTGACGGCAAACGTGCCGCCGCCTGCCGCACCGAGGGCCTGGGGCGCAAAGATGTTGGTGTCCTGAAAGCCATAGCGCGCGAAGAGCGTGCTCTTGGAGGACAGATTAAAATCGACGCGGGAGTCGATATTGTTACGGGTGTATTCACTGTCCGCAGAGCCATAGAAGTCATTGCCAATTCCGCTGGCGGAAAGCAAGTTCGCGGTTGGGACATTGGGCAAATCGGCATTATTATTCGCCTGAAGCAGCGCAATCATCTGGCTGGCGGCGTGCGAGATGCGATCTGGGCAAATCACATTAGGCTGACCGTTGCACTGGATTTGCGTGCGCCCGGTGCCGTCGGGATTGCCGGTAGCGGGATCGTAAATGGTGACAGGAGTTGTGCCGTTTGCGGTGCTTCCGACGAAGTTACCGGCAAGCATCGCTGCGGATGGAACTGTCTGATTGCCGCTGGACGCTTGCGATCGCCGCGTGCCTTCGAAGTTTCCGAAGAAGAATGCCTTATTCTTCAGGATCGGCCCTCCGATGTTGGCCCAAATTGGTTCAGGATGTATTTCGGAATCGCGCTCGTCTTTGGCGTGAAATAGGGCTTCGCCATCAGGGCGCTGATCATGTTGTATTCCCAGGCCGAGCCGTGGAACTTATTCGTTCCAGATTTCGTGGTTACGTTGACCGCTGCGCCTGAGGCAAATCCCTGCTCGGCATTCATACTGTTGGTCACTACATTCACGGAGGAAATGGCCTCGGTCGACGGAGTATAAGCGGTGATCTCCGGCAGCCATGCATAGATATCACTGACGCCATCCACTCGAGTACTGTTATTGCTGCCCGACACGCCATTTGCGTTGAACATCATTGTGTCGGCGGGGTTGCCAGCCTCTGAATGCTGCTCTCCTGGCGGAGAAAAGCCGGGAAGGACCTGGAAAAGGCTTTGAAAGTTGCGCATGTTATATCCTGCGGTTGTCACGAGCGTCCGCACCTCAGTGCTGTCCAACTCGGAGGTGACGCTCGCGGTGTCGGTCTGGAGCTCGGGAGCGGCAGTGGTCACGACGACCGACTGTCCTACTGTCCCCGGCTGCAGTTGGGCGTTGAAGCGCTGCTCGGTGTTTGCCTGCAACAGGACCGGGCGCGAGGCCACCGTGCTGAACGATTTCGCGGTGACGGAGACGGTGTATGTGCCAGGCGTCAGGTTTGAGATGCGATAGCCGCCAGAGCTATCTGTGGTTGTCGTCGATGCGAGATTGGTCGCAGGATCGGTGGCGGTTACCACGGCACCTGCAACGGCTGCCCCGCTGGAGTCAGTCACGTTGCCAACGACGGTGCCATATAGCGTCTGAGCATCGACACCCGATGGAAGCAGCAGCGCAATAGCCGCCACGAACGCCAGCAGGAACCAGCTACGTCCGCGTGCGACGCTCAGCAATATTCCGCGAGTCGGTTGAAAGATCTGTCCGAGGGGGACGGCGCTGGGGATGTTGGGATCTGTGTGCATGAAGCCTCCTTAAAGGATCAACGGTATCAAGAGTCTGTTCTTGAGTCATCCGACGGACTCTGATCGCTCACGCCGGGCGTGATCTACGTCCCGGCCTTATGGGGCTCTCGATTGATACTCGAGACTCTTTCAGCAGGATGTACGCTCGGCAAGGTGACATACGGTTCGCAACCGCCAAGCCGGCGCAAGCTATTGAATCTCAAGATCAGGCTACAAATGTAACAAGCGAATCGAGAGTTTGTAACAATAATCGGTAGGCAGCGAAAGCCGCCGTGCGATATCCTTGGGACGCTTTGAATGCGCATACCGCAAATCGTGAAGTCCTGCTTCCGGCCACCGAAGAAGATCGCCAGGAGGTGCGGCGGGAGCTGGAACAAATTCTGGCCAGCGCGCCGTTCAGAGAGAGTCGCCGTTATCCGGCTCTGCTCCGCCATGTGGTCGAGAAGACCCTGCGGGGCGAGACCGACGAACTGAAGGAACGGATTCTTGGCATTGAGGTGTTCCAAAGACCGAACGGGTACGACACAAATGTCGATCCGGTGGTCCGTTTTAGTGCCGGGGAGGTCCGGCGCCGGATCGCGCAGTTCTACCAGAACATCTCCGAGGAGGGCTCAATCGAAATCGGATTACCGGTAGGCAGTTATGTCCCGCAATTCTTCCGTGTGGAAGCTCGGGGCGAACGCCCGCTGGTCTTCGAAGAGAAGACACATACTCTTCCTCGGGAATTCGATTCCCAAGGTCCTGTTATCGTCGGTGCAGGGGCGACCCAGACATCGCAGCAGCGAGTCAACGTTCCTTCGCGCGTGGTGGTGCTGGTGGCTGGAATAGCACTCGGGATCATAGCCGCCGCACTGGGTTTTATGGGGTATCCTGTGCTCGTCGAACGCCATCAGGCGACGACACCGGTCTTGCAGCTTTGGGGTCCGCTCTTGGGGAACCCCAATATGGTGCTTATCAGCGTGGGTCACACACACTGGGACGAAAACCAGGCACCGGAGCCGCAGAACGCAACCGTAGAACAGCACATTCTCCGGCCGGAGGCGCGCATATCTCTACCTGCGGTCCAGGCTGTCTCGCAGGTAGCTGGATTTCTTCAGACCCAGCACAAACAATTCCGGATACAGGAAGCAGTCTCAACAAATCTCCAGGATTTTCACGGGCGCTCTGTTGTTTTGATTGCCGGATACAACAATAGCTGGACGTTACGTCTGCTCAAGCCCCTGCGGTTTCATCTGACGGCCGATGGGGCCTTCCACTACGTCGAAGACGCAGAGAATCCTGGGAACCGCGCCTGGGGAGTCGATTTTGACAAGCCGTACCGGCAGCAGACGGCAGATTATGCCATCGTAGGCCGCTTCTTCGACCCATCCACGGCCGGGCCGGTAACTGTGATTGCAGGCATCAGTTCCACTGGAACAGCTGCTGCGGGTGAGTTCATCGTTTCGCCCGATTCGTTGGACGAACTGGCCCATTTGGCCCCGCATGGCTCGCTGAACCAGAACTTTGAGGCGGTAATTAAAGTGGAGGTCGTCGAGGGCAGCCCCGGCGCGGTTACGATACTCGCCACCAAGTTCTGGTAGCTCAATCGCGCCAATTTGACGTGTGGCACTGTTGGGACGCTGATGGTGACGAAACGGTGCATCGCGGAACGGCACACGCATCGCCGATCGCCCGCCCGTGCTCGTCACAGGCGTCGACGCGCCCGGAGCCGGTGACGACAAGCTGCACGACTTGATGGCTACGCAGGATTTCTACCTCAAGTCTCCGATGCAGATGCGCGAACACCTGATCTGTCGCATCCTTGAGAAACTTGTTCCCTTCACCCAGGAGCACGACATCAAGGGTTTGGTAATGGGGTACGTCGCTCAGCCGGCGAGTTTGGCTCGCCGGCACGCATGCGTCCTCTCCAAAATCTGAGGGCTGACCTGGTACGACGCGAGCGTCAGCCCCGATCGCAATGGGTGCGTTTCGCGTTCAAGTCCCCTTATAACGCGCATGCCGTGAGTGCCCGTTAGTAAACACTCCCACCGGGCGCCGTACGTTGCGGAGCTGACGGCAACATCCTTGACCAAGTAAAGCTCCGAGTCCGGACTCGTAGAGACTGAATCCCGGCAGGTCCGCGCTGACCGGACGAGATTGCTCCGGACGAACGAGATTGTTCCGGGCGATTAGCGGGCAATCACCAATGAGTATCGGGGTGTGCTCAAGCCAAACCCGCCGCTCGGGAGTTCAATTGGCGCCAACAGGCCAATGCGCTGATTGAGCTGGGTCAGGAGGCCTTCACAGGCGGCTTCAGAACGATCAACGCTGGCCTACGGTCCTTTCCTGTACGGTACTCTGCTCTCACAGCAGATGCCCGTCCTCCACCAAACGGCTGAAAGAATGCTAGTTATCACCCCTGGTGTTGACATTGTAGCTCCCAAGGACCACGTTTTCATGATGGTGTAATTTCAACGAGTTGCAGGCCGAAGGCTTTGGCCTGTTGCTGGAGTTTTCTTTGCATCCGCTGGTTGTTTTGGATCTCTTGCTGGGCGAAGACGGATTCGTCGTAGGGCTGGCGTGTGGTGAGCAGGTGGAAGAGGATACGAGCCAGCTTGTGGGCGGCTGCGGTGATGGCCTTGGGCGCGCCGAGTTTAGCGCGCATCCTGCGGTAGTACTGTCCCAGCCAGGACTGGCTGCGGAACAGCGACTGCGCGGCCAGGCGCAGTGCCCTGGCCAGCCGGTTGTTGACCCCGCGAGTGCGTGAACTGAGCACCTTGCCTCCGCTGACGCGGTTGTCCGGACACAGCCCCATCCACGACGCAAACGCGGCTGCGCTGCGGAACGCCGACAGATCGCGTCCCACCTCGCTGAGCAGGGTATGCGCGGTGAGCGCGTTGATGCCCGGAACTCCGGTCAGATCGATCCCGAAGATGCGGTACAGATGCCCGCGCAGGTCGAACCGCATCTCGTTGCGGCGCGGCTTCTGGCGGTGTTTTGAGCTGGGTGGCAGCGGCCCCGGGCCACCTTCGGTGGCGGAAGAAAACTCCCCCAGCATCTGCTCGATCTCGACATCGCAGGCGGCCATCTGCTGCTGGTAGTGGCGATAGGCTGCGACCGACTGACCGAGCGTGAACAGGTGCTCACGACGGTAGTCCCCCACCAGCGACTTCGTGATGGTCGCTTCGGTCGCCTTGATGCGCGGGTCGCGTAGCCGGGCGAGCCTGCGCGGGTCGCGTTCTCCAGCCAGGATCGAATCCAGGATCGCCATCCCGGTCGTCCCGCTCAGGTCGCTGATCACGTGATGCAGTTGCAGGTTCATCTGGTCCAAGGCCTTCTGCATATGTTGCAGATGCACCGTGGCCATCTCTACCAGGCTCTCGCGATAGCGTATCAACGAACGCACCGCGCACACCTGCTGCTCCGGACGGAAGCTGGCCCGCAACAAACCGACCGCATGCAGATACTGCAACCACTGGCAGTCGCTCACGTCGCTCTTGCGCCCAGGCACGTTCTTCACATGCCGCGCGTTGACCAGGCACACCTTCAGCCCGCGCCCCTCCAGCATCTGGAACAGCGGTATCCAGTACACCCCGGTCGACTCCATGGCCACCGTCGCGATCCCACAGCGCTGAAGCCAGTCCGCAGCCGCCATCAGATCCTCGGTAAACGTGGCGAACCGCCGCACCGGCTGACTGTCCCGGTCCGGCGGCACGGCGATGTAAATCTCCGTCGCTCCAATATCCACCCCAGCTGCGTTCGGTTCCAGCACCGGAACCGGCGCAAGACCCCGTGGCAGCTTCTTCTTCCGTCTCTTCGCCATCGCTCTCCTCCATTCTGTCAAGGGCGGAGTAAAACCAGGCCAGTGTGGCGGAGTAAAAGTAGGCCAGTATCGGGGTATGAAGTTGTTGATATTTCGGGGGAGGAGGGCCGCTGGAGCGTAGCGG